>R21__coassemble_57_pt1 | contig 93237 bp, 83 predicted proteins | sample R21__metabat2_high_PE_032 | metagenome-assembled genome bin R21
CCGTTTCATCTGCTCGGGGTCGTCCGCATGGCTTATGGCGACCTCTTTTGATATCTGCCCGGCCTTGCAGAGATTGATAATATACTGATCCATGGATATCATGCCGTCTGACGCACCCGTCATGATGGCATTGTTTATCTGATGGGTTTTGCTGTCTCTTATCATAGAACGGATTGCATTATTCATGTGCATTATCTCAAATGCGGGGATAAGCTCGCCGTTAACTCCCGGAAGAAGCATCTGGGAAACAACCGTATCGAGAACCATGCTCAGCTGGACTCTTATCTGATACTGGGCCTCTGCGGGGAATGTGTCTATTATTCTGTCTATTGCATTTACAGCGCCTTTAGTGTGGAGCGTTGCAAACAGCAGGTGCCCTGTCTCCGCGGCGGTAATCGCGGCTCTTATCGTTTCCAGGTCACGCATCTCTCCGACCTGGATTACATCAGGAGCCTGACGCAGGCATGCCCTCAGGGCGGAAAGATAATCCTGCGAGTCAATTGCTATCTCGCGCTGGCTTACGATGCTTTTATCGTCACGGTGAAGGAATTCTATGGGGTCCTCAAGCGTTATTATATGGCATGCGCGGGTCTTGTTAATCCTGTCAATAATGCACGCCTCGGTTGTGGATTTACCGCTCCCGGCAGTACCTGTTATAAGAACCATGCCGTGGGAAATTCCTGCAAGATTAAGAATCTCCTCGGGGATGTGGCGTTCATTATAGTCGGGAATATCGAATGCGACGATTCTTATAACCATCGCGAGAGAACCTCTTTGCTTATACGCGTTCACGCGGAAACGGGAAAGCGCGGGCACGGCGAAGGAAAAGTCATCGTCACCGGTATTTATGAGCTTGTCCATAGAGCGCTTTGCCATATCGTAGGCTCCGGAAATAAGCTCCAAAGAGCGGTCAGGAAGGACCTTCATGTCATCTAAGTGCTTCAGAGAACCGTCAGCTTTGGCAGTTACCGGAGCGCCGGGAACTATGAAGATATCGGATGCTCCGAGAGATACGGAGTCCTTTAAGTAATCAATAAGCTGTGCCATATAATTCACCTCAGTTTCCGTCCCAAATCAAGAGACTGTCATCAGATTGCCAATCAGCGGTGTAAACCGTCTGATATCTTAATATTTCATATTTATTGCCGTCAATTTTAACGGATACCTCAAGCGTCTGACGGTCAGTTACGCCTATAGCGAAATCATGGGTTCCGTCTTCTTTGTTTTCTCTCAGCTCCGCTATCTTTTCCTGAGCGGCGTTATCAGCGGCATAATAGGCATTTGCCGCTTCCAGCGAGGCATACTGGAGCTTTTCACCGGCCTGCGCCGCAGACAGCGTTAAAACCGCGAATACAACGAGGCAGAGGACGCCGAATATAACCATTAATGAGCTCCCGCCCTGAAGGCCGACTGAATGACGTTTGTTTTTCATGATACGCCCTCCTGCCAGCTGACGGACAGAGAATAAACCTCTTCACCTTCATTTAATACGGTTATCTTCGCTTTTCCCAGATATTCAGAGCCTGAATCAACCGGCTCAATTCTTATATCCCCGTCAGACAGCTCAAGGGCTTTTTCTATATCGCCGTCTGAGCTTTTGAGGATTTCGGCGGCATTGCCCGCCTCTATTACGGCGTGGCTGAGAACGTCATTTTTCTCAGACAGGTCTGAGGAATAGACGAAAATACGCAGACATACGGCCGTTGCAATGGCGAAAACAAGCACCATTATGATTTCTTCAATTAACGAAAGGGCTGACTTTGAATTCATGCTGCCGCCTCCGGACCGCTCAGAGAGAGATAAAGCGTCTGCCTTTCCCCTGCGGATGTTTCAAGCTCAACCTTAATAAGACGGCCGTCTCTGGAAAAGCTGAGGATATTAACCTCGATAAGACGTTCCCCGACTTCAGGAGAGGGAATTGCATCGGCGGATGCGAAAAATTCCTTTATCCAGCCTTTGTCGGAATAAATATACGTACAGAAATCTTTCCCTGAAATCTCTTCGTCAATCCTGAGCGCGGACAGCCCGTCAAAATCAACTATGCTTACGCAGTCAGGGGACTTTGCGGAGCGGACCTTCGTTGAAAGATACTGAAGGGACGTTCTGAGATTATATGAAGCCGTTTCACCGGCGTCAATCCGCTTATACGTTTTGGCGCCGAGAAGAATTACCGAGATGACGGCGATTGCGAAAATCGCGAATATCACGAGGACGGCAATCGCATCCGTATAATGTTTTGGCTTGGTGTTCGTCATTTAATTAAGCTCTATTACCGTTATATCAGGCATGATGTTTTCAGCGAATACGAGGTACTTTACGGCGTATTTCGATGAATTGAGGAGAAGCCCGTAATTATCCTGAAGATACTGAATATTCGGGGGATAAACGCCTTCTGAGGCGTAACACGCCATTACGGCGCGGCGGACCGACGACTCGAGCTGACGGGCACCTTCAGATGACGAATCGCGCTTAAGGGAATTTATTGAAGATATAATCATTGCGAAAATCGCGATAAGAATCGCGGCTTCGACGATTATAATCACTATTGCGTTTTTGCTTTTCTTTTTACGCATTTGTTATACAGCTGACATTATGCTGACGAGAGGGAGCATAACGGTTAACAGGATAAGGCCGATTAAAAGAGAGGATACCGTGACCATAACAGGCTCAACGCGGCTTATGGATTCGGACAGGGCATTTGACGCCTCGTCATTTAAGCGGTTTGCAATTTCCGCAATCGCCGTATCCTGGCTTCCGCCTTTTATGGCGGCATCAAGCTGGCGGCATTTTGATGCGGGAAGAAGGCCGGAATCCCTGAGGGCATCGGCGTAAGAGGCGCCGACTGCAAGAAGACTCAGACATTTTTCACTTTTTTCCTTTACGGATACGGAATCTCCGAGAAGCTTTGCGGCGGAGGAAATCGCATCCTCAGGCTGCATGCCTGAGGATATCGCGAGCGAAAGAGCCTGGGCAAAGTGAGCTGAATTAATTTTTCCGCCTATGCCCCTGTCTCCGCGCTTATTCCACCACCATGTAAGGACATTCTCCCTGAATGACGGAAGCAATGAAAAAAGAGCGAGGAACAGAACAAAAATTCCTATGATGATGCCAAATACTATGCCGTATTTTGCAAGGAACTGACCTGCCGAAAGCAGGGCTCCGGCAACGCCCGTTAAGCCGCTTCCGAGGTTTGCGTATACCTCATTGAAAATAGGCAGAACCTTTATAAGAAGAACTGCAATAACGGCAAGCATAATGAACATGAGAATTGCCGGATATAAAAGGGCGGATTTCAATTGACGGTCAAGAGAAGCGCGGCTCCGGCATTCCTCAGATATTGAATTGAGCGTCTCCTCCGTTTTGCCGGACCTTTCGCCGACGGAAAGCATATCGCAGACGTAATCCGGGAAAACACCGCTTTCTTTGAATACCTCGCTTAAATCCGCACCTGATGATGCCTTTTCAGCCATACCGGATATTACGGATGCAAGAGGAGAGGCCTCAGCATCCTCGGCAAGGCTTGAAAGCGCACCTGATACGGATATGCCCGCATGGAGAAGGTAGCTTATCTCACTGCAGATTTCGGCTATTTCGTCATTCGTGATTTTTTTCATATGTCAAAACCTCGAAGGTAATATAATCAGTAAAAATATTTGGCGGTGTAGTTGGAGCTGTCAGCTATGAATTCCTCGTTCCCGTCAACAGATGCATACGTCGGGTCCATTAATGACCAGCTTACGCCGTCAAAGTAAACAAGATTGTCAACCCAGCCCTGGCCGTCAATCCACACGCTTATCCATGCGTGATACATCCCGCCGGCGTAGCCGATTATCAGCTTTGAGGGGATCTGAAGGGAACGGAGCATACCGGTTATCAGGGAGGCATAGTCAAAGCATATACCTGTTTTTCTTTCAAGAACGTCATCAAGAACAGGGAGATAGCCTGCCTTGACGGTTGCAGCCTGCTGCTTGTCATATGTTATATTGGAAATAATATAGCCATAAAGCGCGGCGACCTTATCGAGAGTTGTTTCGCAGCTTTTCGTGAGCTCTGCCGCCACGGCAACCGACTCGGGGGCTTCGGCAAAGTTGACGTACTGATTGGGCCTTAAAAACGGAGCGAATTCATCAATAAGACTGACGGAGAAGTCGGCAGACAGAATCATTGCATAACGCGTTCCTTCAACGTTTTCAAAAATCATGACGAAATACTGCCCGTTCCCCTCCGAAAGCGGGAAGGCCGCCCAGACATCCTGAGATAAAGAATACGTATACGTGCTTTTCGGGCCTTTTATCTGGGCCTTTGCGTTTTCCTTGGAGCATCTGACCATGACATAGCCCTCGGAGACGTTTGAATAGTCAATTACGGCGTCATCATTTTCAGCTTTTGCATTTCCCGGAGCTGAGACGTTCAGGGATTCAATCGTTGCTGCGGCCGCGGAGGTGTCAAGAGACTTGACGTCCACGCTTCTTGACGCGGGAACAGACGGCGATGAGCACCCGCTGAAAAGAACGGCTGCAAGGATAATATATGCAGTTAAAACCTTTAATTTCTGCAATACTGCTCCACCTTAAGTATTTGTATAATTATTTTACTTTATTTTATATGATTAATCAAGTTTAATGTATCCCGAAAGACTTATACAGTTGCATAATATCTGTATTTTTGATAAAATGTTATTTTGTGAAAGGAGGTGGTAATTCAGATGTTCCCAAACGGTTTCGGCAGTAATCTGCTTAATGAGCTGGAGCAGTACAGATCGGCTGCGGATATAACCGATGAGATTAATGCCGAGGTTAAAGCAAGAACTTTGGAGCATGATGCTATTCTTCACGAGATAGTAAGCGCGCTTTCTGATGATTATGACGCGCTTGAGCGCGTTGAGCTGCATGAAAACAAGCAGAATGACGTTTCAACTATATATAAGCCGAGCGATATGCTTTTAAAGCAGATACCGTACTGGTCTGAAATTACCGCTTTCACGAAAAAGCTTGATCTTCTTAAGGATTATTTTGTTCTGAAAGAGGATGCGGATGATTTTTATAAAGCCACAAGGCGCGAGGTCATTCTGAGTAATATAAAAAAGGGCGACATTTATATGGTTAACTTCCGTTCAGGTATCGGCGGAAGGATTAAGCATTATCAGCTGAAGTTCGCCCCGCAGAAGGACGAAAAAGGAAATCTGGAGGCATTCTTCGTAGGGCTTCACAATATAGATGACGTTATTCTCGCTGAAAGCAGAAAGCGTTTTGAAATAGAGCAGTCAGTTGCTGAAAAAACGTCTGAGCTCAGAAATGCCTACAGGACGCTCGGAAGAATAAGCAGCGGAATAATAGAGACGCTTGCGGACGTTGTTGAAGGAAGAAATGCCGAGAGCGGCGCGCATATAAAGCGCACGAAGGCATATGCGAGTATTCTTGCAAACGCCGTTAAGAGCGCATATCCGAAATACGGGCTTACTGATGAAACGGTTGCCCTGATTTCGTTTATTTCGCCGCTCCATGATATAGGAAAGATAGCTATCCCCGATGATATACTTTTAAAGCCGGGAAAGCTTACGAGGCAGGAATTTGAGATTATGCAGACGCACTGCCAGCGCGGCGCGGAGATTCTTGCGAATATGACGGATATCTGGAACGGGGAATATAATAAAATCGCGCAGGATATATGCCTTTACCATCATGAAAAATATGACGGCAAGGGATATCCCTACGGCCTCAAGGGCGATGAGATTCCCATTTCCGCCCAGATTGTATCGGTAGCGGACGTCTATGATGCGCTGACGAATGAGAGATGCTATAAAGGGCCTTATCCGCATGAAATTGCGTGCAGGATGATTATTGACGGCGAGTGCGGAGCGTTTTCTGATGATATTATGGCGTGCTTTAAGGAGAGCATGGATGATTTCAAAAGGTATTCGCTGAATCCTTCGGATTACGATTATTCCCGCGATAAAAGCATCGCAAGGCTTGTAACGGAAAAGGAGGGAAGCAGGGTATCAAGCGGCAAGGAATATATTTCTGAGGCATTGCCGTATATTGAAGGTCTTTCCGTTGCGCTTCCTTCGGCGTTTTTCGTATATCACGATGATGAGAGCGAGGAGCTTTTATTCTTTAACGATAAGCTTATAAAGTACTTCGGCTGCGAAAGCCGCGAGGAGTTTATTGAGTTTACGGGCAATTCATTCAAGGGGATAGTTCATCCTGACGATTACGCTGAAACTGAAAAATCCATTTTCAGACAGATCAGGGAAAATGAAGCTAATAACGACCACGTAATTTACAGGATTATAGATAAAAACGGCAATGAAAAATGGGCCGATGACTTCGGGCAGTGGGTTCACACCGATGACTTCGGAGATCTTTTCTTTGTATTTCTGATAGATATTACCGAGACGCACGCAAAGCGGAATTCTCTTCCGCCTATTGCCCAGCGCAGGAATGATACGCTTCTGCAGGAATATGCGCAGCTCGAGGCGATAGGGGTTTTAAAAGAGACAAGAATCCTGATAGTGGACGATTCGGACGTCACAAGAGAAATCAACAGGGATATTCTTGAGAGCCAGGGAGCGGAGGTTTTTGAAGCGGCTTCAGGCAGGGAGGCATGCGATTTCATTGAGCAGGGCAATCAGGTTGACCTTATACTGATGGATATCATTATGCCCGGAATGAACGGAATTGAGGCCACGCGGAATATAACGAGATATAATGAGGAGAAGAATCTTCATATTCCTGTTATTGCGCTCACCGCCGAGGGAACGGATATCCAGATAAAGGAATGCATAAGCGCAGGAGCGTATGACTGTCTTTATAAGCCGCTCAATATCAAGGAGCTCAGCGTTCTGATCCTTTATTACGCGCGGGATATAACAAGGCAGATGCAGAAGGAGCTTGATAATGCCCAGACTGTGGCAAATACGGATGTTCTGACGGGCGCAGGGAGCCTGGCGGCTTATACGGACAGAATAGTCAGGCTTTCAATGGCTGTAAATGAAGACAGGTCATATGAATTCACAGCTGTTTACTGCGATTGCAACGGGCTCAAAAAAATCAATGATACGCTCGGGCACAATGCCGGAGATACATATATAAAGAACTGCTACGATATTCTGACATCCGTATTTGATGAAAAGGATGTTTACAGAATCGGCGGAGATGAATTCGTTGTTCTTCTGGATGGCTGCGGCTGTAAAAATATCAAAGAGCTGACGCAGAGGCTCGAAGAGAAGGAGCGCGAGGCATCGCTGATTGAAGGGGCGGATTACGGAATGACGTCATTTGCATTCGGATTCGCGAGCTTTGACTGCGCAGCGGATAATACGGTCGGCGATGTTATTCAGAGGGCCGACCATGAAATGTATAAGAACAAAAGTAAGAGGAAACAGGATTGACAAAACGGAATGCTAAAAATTTGATTTCCGGGCTTATATCTTCAGCTTTGATAGCGGTTGTACTGGTTTTTACCGCTGCGCCGTGTTTTGCGCGCGATGCGGAGGACAGCGTTTTCGGAGATTTTTCCGGTTACGTTCATTTCTCGGATGATGCGTCTGCCCGGCAGGGGCAGGAGCCTGAAGCGGCGCCGGTTGAGGCGGAGGAGCCTGAGTTCAGTCTGTCCGAGGAGGCAGGGGGAGCGGATATTGCGTCATCCTTCGTTATCTCATCGCCTGACGATTTCAGGGATTTCGTTATAAACTGCGCGGATCCGTACTGGTCAGAGGGGATGACGGTTTCGCTTGAAACGGATATTGATCTTGCAAATGAGCCGTTTGACCCTATTCCTGCTTTTTCCGGAAAGTTTTACGGGAATAAGCATGCAATAACGAATCTTAATATTTCGGGTGAGTATGCAAGGGCAGGGCTTTTTGCCGTTCTTACGGACAGCGCATACGTTTCGCAGCTGAGGGTCGTGGGGTCCGTTATAGCTAAAGGACAGGCATATGCAGGCGGAATTGCAGGCGAGAACTGCGGAATGATTCAGAACTGCATTTTTCAGGGCAGCGTAATATCCCAGTATGCGGCGGGCGGAATCGCAGGAATTAATTTTTCACAGGCGTACGTTACCGACTGCAAGACAAAGGGCGGAATCTTAGCTGAGAGCTGCGCGGGCGGAATCGCCGGAGATAACAGGGGAACTGTTATTTCATGCCAGAACATGTCGTCCGTGACTTCAAATGATTCGGGAATTCTGGCTAAGCTCAGTTCAACGGCGCTTGTCGGCGGTATTACAGGCAATAATATGGGGACCGTTCAGGCATGCACGGATTCTTCAGCTTCACCGAACGGATATCTGATGAAGCTTGACCTGAATAACTATAAGCTTTACGGGTACATTTATCTGGGAGTTCAGATGCTTGTGGCGGTAATTATTATAATAGCTCAGACAATAAGACGCTCCGGAGAGGATTACTGATTTAAAGTTTTTGAATATTTAGTTTGCACAAAACGTGTAATACGTGTATAATATAATAAATAATAATGTGGGATTTTATGTTCTGCATAATTGATAGGAGAAAGAAATGCAGCTTAAAGAGATGTTTGATAAGATTTCCGGCAGCTATGACGGCGTTATGGAGCGCCTTTTGAGCGAGGAACGCGTTATAAAGTTTCTCGGAAAGTTTGTGAACAGCCCTGAATATGACAATATAGTCAAGGCATATGACGAAAAGAATTATGAGGATCTTTTCCTTCACAGCCATTCATTAAAAGGCGTGGCGCTGAACCTCGGATTATCAAAGCTTGGGAAGTCTGCTTCCGAGCTTTGCGATTCCGTTCGGCACGGTCCTCCCGAGGGGATATTTCCGGCCTTTATGAAGAAATGAAGAAGGATTACGCCGAAACTGTGTCGGCAATTAAAGAGCTGCTCGGATAGAGCAGCTTTTGTGCTGTTTTTCCGCGGTTTTCTTGCGGAAATCAGGCTTGATGAATTACGGAGGGAATGCTTTTGAATAAGGCCCTGATAGTTGAAGATGTTGAAATGAACAGAGAGATTCTCTGCGATATTCTCGATGACGAGTATGAGGTCATTGAGGCTTCAAACGGAGAGGAAGCGCTTAGATTAATTGCTGAAAACAGTGAGGATTTAAGCATTGTTTTTTTAGACCTTATGATGCCCGTGCTTGACGGCTTCGGTGTTCTTGAGGCTATGAAGCAGAACGGCTGGCTTGACAGATATCCTGTTCTTGTTATCACGAGCGACATTGAATCGGGAACGGAGCTGCGCTGCCTTGAGTACGGCGTGGCGGATTTCATCACGAAGCCTTTCAAGCAGCACCTCGTTAAAAGAAGAGCCGCGAATGCGACTCAGCTTTATAATTATAAAAAAGACCTCGAAAAAGAGGTTGAGGATAAGACGGCTGAAATTATAGCAAAGAATAATGAGCTTGCCGAGATGAACGATAATATCCTTCAGCTTCTCGGTGACGTTGTTGAGGCGAGAAATCAGGAGAGCGGGGAGCACGTTAAAAGAGTCAAGCAGTTCGTTAATATTCTGGGCAGGTATATTAAGAATAATTATCCTGAATACGGGCTGACGGATGAAGACGTTGCATTGATTACGAGAACGAGCCCTATGCATGATATAGGAAAGATAATGATTCCGGATGCAATTTTAATGAAGCCGGGAAAGCTGACTGACGAAGAGCGCGAGGAAATGAACAAGCATACGGTTTACGGATGCGAGGTTCTTGAGAGAACAAAATATCTCTGGCCGGAAAGCTACAGCAGAACGTGCTATGATATATGCCGTTATCACCATGAACGCGTCGACGGAAGAGGGTATCCCGAAGGACTGAAGGATGATGAAATTCCGATTTCGGCGCAGATAGTGGGAGTTGCGGATGTTTATGATGCGCTGACGACTGACCGGGTGTATAAAAAAGCATTTGATGCAGAAACTGCATATAATATGATTGAGCAGGGGCAGTGCGGGAAATTCTCGGATAAAATGATGGAGGCTTTGACGCAATGCTTCCCGGAGATGAGAATGATATCCGATAATAAATAAAAATAAAAAACAAAAAACCGGGAGAGCTTTTGCTCTCCCGGTTTTTCAGTTACCTCTTATTTATTGTAAGGAATGAGGAGGGTGTTTCCTGCGAAAATCAAGTCAGGATTTGAAATATTGTTGAGCTCTTTGAGGACCTGTACGGTCGTGTTGTAACGCTGGGCAATAACGCTGAGGCAATCGCCTTTCTTGATGGTGTAGAGGAAGCACGGACCTGAGTAAGCGCCGCCGGATACCTGCTGTAATTCGTTGTCATTAAGAACTGCCATTTTAATTTCTCCTTTTAATAAATTTTTTTCAGCAATTTTATTCTTTGTTTTGCTGTTCACATTATAGTACGCATTAAAACTAATTGTGTTACAGAATTTTAAAGAAAATTTGTAGAAATTATGTACACGTACATAATTATATTAACATAATAACAAAAAAATTGCAATACTGTATTTAATGTGAATAAATCCTTAATTTGTTCAGTTTATATATAGAATTTACATGTGGGATATGATAAAATATCTTGAATAATTGCGGGGAGCTGATATTTATGATACTTGCGCTTGACGTGGGAAATTCAAATATAGTCGTCGGAAGCATTGAAGACGGGAAAATAACGACTATTGAGAGAATAAGAACCGAGATAAATGCAACATCCGCTGAGTATGCGATAAAGCTGCTCGATATGATTAATTATATGCATCTTGATGCAGACGGTTTTGAAGGTTCCGTTATTTCGTCGGTTGTGCCGCCTGTTACGGCATCTTTGAAGCAGGCGATTGAGAGAGTTACGAAAACAAAGTGCATGACGGTTACGCACGATATGGATACGGGCCTAAAGATAAAAATTGACGACCCTTCAACCGTGGGGGCTGACCTGATCGTCGGAGGAGTTGCGGCGATAGAATATTACGGAGCTCCGGCAATCGTGATAGATATGGGAACGGCAACAACCGTTACGTTGATAGATAAGAATAAGGCGTTCCGCGGCGGGGCTATTCTTCCGGGAGTTAAGCTGGGCCTTGCGGCGCTGGCTTCGGGAACGTCGCTTTTACCTGAGATTTACGTTACGCCGCCGAAAAAATGCATTTCAACTAATACCGTTGACTGTCTGGAGTCAGGCGCTGTTTTCGGGACGGCCGCGATGCTTGACGGGCTTATTGATAAGATGGAAAAGGAAATCGGATATGAGTGCACTCTGATTGCAACGGGTGGGCTTGCTTCATCCGTTACGCCTTACTGCACGCATAAAATTATCTGCGATGACGACCTGCTTCTGAAGGGTTTATGGACGTTATACGAAAGGAATAAGAAAAAAGTAAAATGAAAAAAACAGTTATTGTAATATTGGCGTTTGCCATGCTTTTGACATTGGCGGCATGCGGGGAGAGGCATTCCCTGCCTGAAGGCTTATATGATGAATCGGCAGCTGCGAAGACGACTCCCGCACCGACGGTTATGCCGACTGTTATGCCCGCACCGGCGGTAACGGCCGCTCCGACGCCTGTTCCGACGATTGCCCCGACGCCTGTTCCGACGGTTGCTCCCACGCCCGTTCCGACGGTCGCCCCCACGCAGGCTCCGGTGCTGAGAATCACAAAGAGCCCGACAGGCGAGACGGTTGGAGAAGGCGGGAAAGCGCTGTTCGTTGCAAGGGCGGAGAATTACACGTCAATTTCCTGGTTCATCGCGAATGCCGCGGGGACTATGGTTTATCAGGACGGGACTGCAGCGCAGGTTTTCGCAGGGCTTCAGATTTCAGGCCTCGGAACGGAGGTTCTGACGCTCAATTCTATTCCTGCGGGGCTTGACGGCTGGAGAGTATATGCAACGTTCTACGGAAACGGAACGCAGGCTACAACTGATTCGGCATATATAACAGTAAACCGCGATACATACGATACTATTCTTTCCAATTTCAAAAATATCGTAAACGGAACTGATCCTGCGACGTACGGATATTCTTATGTTTATAATTACGACAGGAACATCGGATATATGCTGACAGACCTTGATTCAAACGGCGTGTATGAGCTGCTCGTGGGAAGCCTTTACGGGGACGGGGCGATTCTCGATGCGTTTACGCTTATTAACGGGTCACCTGTTCATATATTCTCAGGCGGCGAAAGAGACAGATACTATCTGAATTCAAGAGCAACGTTCCTGAATCAGGGCTCGGGCGGAGCGTCAAACAGTATTCAGGTTCTCTATATTCTGAACGGGCAGACGATGACGCCTGTTGAGACGGTGTGGTCGGATGACCCGTATGCGACGGGAAATCCCGTGCTTTATCACTGCTACGGCGGTCAGAGCACCTCAACAGCTGAGGAAATTTCAGCTGAAGCATATTTCAGCTATATAGATCAGATGAACGCGACAATCGTTCAGCCGTCATTCACGGCAATAAGATAATCAATTATTTTTTACGCGGTATCCATCCGCGGGAAAGGTTTATAAAATGAAAAAAGAAGACAAGACTCTGGACAAGATCGTAGCACTGTGCAAAAACCGCGGCTACATCTACGCAGGAAGCGAAATCTACGGCGGCCTTGCAAACAGCTGGGACTACGGCCCTCTCGGAACCGAGTTCAAGAACAACGTTAAAAAGGCATGGACGAAGAAGTTCGTCCAGGAATCACCCTATAACGTGGGGCTTGACGCGGCAATCATCATGAATCCGCAGACGTGGGTTACAACGGGACACGTATCGTCATTCTCAGATCCTTTGCTGGACTGCAAGTCATGCAAATCCCGCCACAGAGCGGACAAGCTTATCGGAGATATTCACCCGGAAGTGAATGTTGACGCAATGAGCTTTGAAGAGATGGACAAATATATTGAGGAAAATGCGGACGTCGTCTGCCCGATGTGCGGCCAGCATAATTTTACGCCGATACGCAAGTTTAATCTTATGTTTAAAACAGCTATAGGCGTAACGGAAGATTCCTCATCTATCTGCTATCTACGCCCTGAAACAGCCCAGGGAATATTCGTCAACTTTGCCAATATTCAGCGCACGACGCGCAAAAAGCTGCCGTTCGGCGTATGCCAGGTAGGCAAGGCATTCAGAAATGAGATTACGCCGGGCAACTTTACGTTCAGAACAAGAGAGTTTGAACAGATGGAGTGTGAATTCTTCTGCGCTCCGGGAACTGACCTTGAGTGGTTCGCTTACTGGAAGGATTACTGCATTAACTGGCTTCTCTCGCTTGGAATTAAAAAGGAAAACATCCGTATGCGCGATCATGAGCCTGCAGAGCTTGCTTTCTACTCACGCGCCACCACTGATATAGAATACGCATTCCCGTTCACCGATTGGGGTGAGCTCTGGGGAATTGCCGACAGAACGGATTATGACTTATCCCGCCATATGGAAGCGTCAGGCAAGGATTTAACGTATTATGATCAGGATACGAACGAGCATTTTGTTCCGTATGTTATCGAGCCTTCGCTCGGCTGCGACAGAGTTGCGCTTGCATTCCTCTGCGAAGCATATGACGAGGAGGTTGTAGGTCAGGACAAAAACGGCGCGGATGATATAAGAACAGTTCTTCATCTTCATCCGTTCCTCGCGCCCTTCAAATGCGCGGTTCTCCCGCTTTCAAAGAAGGAGGTCCTCACGGGGCCTGCACGCGAGCTTTATCAGGAGCTCTCAAAAGAGTTCATGGTTGATTATGACGAGACGGGTTCAATCGGCAAGAGATACCGCCGCGAGGATGAAATCGGAACGCCTTACTGCATAACAGTTGACTTTAATACGGTCGGCACTGAGACGGATGAGGCGGACCACTGCGTTACAATCCGCGACCGCGACACTATGGAGCAGGTCAGAATTCCTATGGATCAGGTGGTTTCATATATAAGGGAGAAGGTCGCTTTTTAAATGAGGGACGGCTTTATAAAGGTTGCGGCAGTTTCGCCGGAAATTAAGGTCGGAGATGTTGCATATAATACCGGAGTAATAATTGATGCAATAAATGAGGCGGAGGCTCTCGGAATCAAGGTTCTTGTATTCCCTGAGCTTACGCTCTGCGGAGCTACGCTTGGCGGGATGCTTACGCACAGCGTTATTATTGATGCGTGCCGGAAGGCGCTTGCGGAGATAACTGATGCAACCGTCGGGACGGATATGCTGGTATTCGTGGGTCTGCCCGTTGCGGCAGGCGAAAAGGTTTACAGCGCTGCCGCCGCGGTATGCAACGGGTATCTTCTCGGCTTTACGCCTAAAAGGACTGTCTGCGGGAGCGGATTTTCAAAGCTTAGCGAACCGGTTGACATAATCATTGACGACCTGCATAGCGCACCTATGGCGAATAATATTCTTTTCTGTCATTCAAAAATCCGCGGGCTTAAGATTGCGGCGGAGCTTGGCGATGATATAAAGGCGATTAACGCGCCGTCCGTTGAGCATGCGCTTTCGGGAGCGACGGTTATTGCGCGCATGGCATCGTTTCCCGAGACTGTTAAATCAGATACGGGGGCAATGGAGTGCATTTGCCACGATTCAGGGAAGCTTGCATGCGGAATTGTTCTTGCAGCACCCGGCCGCGGAGAATCAACAACGGATAACGTTTATTCAGGGCTGTGCGCAATCGCTGAAAACGGAGAGATTCTCGACGTTGCGGAGGCGTTTGACACAGAGAACGAGACTATAGCGGTTTCTGAGATAGACGTTGATTATCTTATCAATCTGCGCCGCGGAATAAGCGGCTTTAAGGCGGAGGGCACGCCGCATTATACGGTTACGTTCGGCGGAGAGCCGGAGGTAACAGAGCTTACGAGAACGTTCTCAAAGCGTCCGCAGCTGCCTGACGATGACGATGAGCTCTTTGATATGTGTGAAAGAATTATAGACATGCAGATTTCGGGGCTTGTTAAGCGCATGAAATATGCGGGGCTTGACCATACGGTTGTCGGTATTTCAGGCGGAGTTGATTCCACGCTTGCCGTAATGATTTCAGCGATGGCGGTTGAAAGAATGGGGCTTCCGGCAGAAAATGCCGTTGCGGTTACGATGCCGTGCTTCGGAACGAGCACGAGGACGAAATCGAATGCGGTTGTCGTTGCGGAGCAGTTTGACTGCGACGTGAGAGTAATAGACATCACAGATACTGTTAATTCGCATTTTGACGATATCGGCCATGCCCGCGATGATTATTCTATTGCGTTTGAAAACGCTCAGGCAAGAATCCGCACGGCCTGCCTTATGGATATTGCAAACAAGGTAAACGGACTTGACGTCGGGACTGAAGATCTGTCGGAATTTATCGACGGATGGTGCACGTTCAACGGAGACCATATTTCAAATTACGATGTGAATATGGGGCTTACAAAGACGCAGGTGAGGGCGGTTGTCGCGCATATTGCAAAGCAGACGGAGAATGAAACGCTTAAGGCGGCGCTGTATGACGTTCTTGACTGCCCTGTTACGCCTGAGCTTCTGCCTATTAAGAACGATATTATCGAGCAGAAGAGCGAGGATACGGTCGGGTCATATGCGCTTCAGGATTTCTTTACGGATAAGATTCTTGTATGCGGCTTTAAGCCGTCAAAGACTTACAGGCTGGCAAAGCTTGCATTCGGCGATGAGTTTTCGGACGGGGAGCTTAAGAAGTGGCTTAAGAGCTACGTAAAGAGGCTTTTCAATCAGCAGTTCAAGAGGAGCTGCCTTATGGACGGCCCTGCAATCGGGAGCTTTTCCGTTTCGCCGAGAAACGGACTTCATATGCCGAGCGACGCGGAGTATGCAGAATTCATGCGTGAGCTTGACGAAATAGACGAAGACGGCGGCGAAGCTTTCGGCGATACGAGGGTATATTAAAAAACGCTGCTGAAACCGTTTTGTTGTTGACGCTGACGGCAAAAGGGTTATAATTATCAGCGTTTCAGGAGATAAAAATAAGTGAATCCTTTGATTTTTCAATCTGATTTCGGCCATGCGGACGGAGCCGTAAGCGCAATGTACGGAGTGGCATACAACGTTGCTCCGAATCTGAAGATTTACGACCTTACGCATGAAATAGAGCCTTACAGCATCTGGGATGCGTCTTACAGGCTTATCCAGACTGTTCCTTACTGGCCTGAGGGAAGCGTGTTCGTGTCCGTGGTTGATCCGGGGGTCGGGTCTGACCGCCGCTCAATCGTTGTGAAAACAAAAAGAGGGCAGTATATCGTTACGCCCGACAACGGAACGCTGACGCACGTTAAAAGGAGCATCGGAATTGCTGAGGCGCGCTCTATAGATGAGACGGTTAACCGCCTTAAGGGCTCGGGGGAGTCGTATACCTTCCACGGCCGCGATGTTTATGCATATACCGGCGCAAAGCTCGCTTCGGGCGAGATTGCCTTTGAAGGCGTCGGCCCGGAGATAGATGTTTCCTCGATAGTTGAGCTTGCGACGATTCCGCCGGTTCTTGATGACGGCGTTCTCTGCGGGACGGTTGACGTTCTTGATGTCCGCTTCGGAAGCCTCTGGACGAATATTTCAAGAGAGATGTTTTTAAAGCTCGGAATAGAGGTCGGAGGTCGCGTGGAGGTTGAAATACTTAACGACACAAGGCCTGTATTTCATAATTCCATGGTATATGCGCGCTCTTTTTCGGACGTCCGGATAGGCGAGCAGCTTTTATATATTAATTCGCTTGACTGCTGCGCAATCGCTATTAACCAGGGAAGCTTTGCAAAGGCATATTCCGTGGGGACGGGAAACAGCTGGAAAATCAGGCTTTCAAAGGTTTCATACTAATGTTATTTAATGTACGGAGACGTACTTAGATATAATTAATTTTATATTTTGAAGGAGAAAAACATGAGAAAACTTTCAGTCAAATCAGTCGTTGCAATTGGCATCGGCGCCGCACTCTTCTTTGTTCTTGGCAGATTCGTAGCGATTCCGAGTCCTGTTCCTAACGTAACGATCTCCATTCAGTACGGTCTTCTTGCATTCGTAGCGACTCTCTTCGGACCGGTTGTAGGTTTACTTGTCGGCCTTATCGGCCATTTCTTCATTGACCTGTCTGCAGGCTGGGGAGTTTGGTGGAGCTGGGTTATCACCTCCGGTATCTGCGGCCTTCTTATCGGCCTTGGCACGAAGGGCGTTAACCTCAACGACGGAAAGTTCGGCAAGTCCGACATCCTCCGCTTTATTATCACGGTTGTTCTTACGCATCTCGTATGCTGGGCACTCGTTGCTCCTGTTCTTGATATCATTATTTATGCAGAGCCTGCAAACAAGGTATTCGTTCAGGGTCTTGTTTCAGCAGCCGCAAATATTGTTACGACTGTAATCGTCGGCGGAATTCTCTGCTTTGCTTATGCAAAGGCAAAGCCGGGCAAGGGTTCTCTCAAGAAGGAGAAGTAATCTTTTTTGCGGGTTTCGCGGCGCACGAACAGAGAAAGAAAATTGAGAAAGTGAAAACGGCGGGAACCTTCCCGCCGTTTTCAAAACCGGTATGAATGAAACACTGATAAAATTTGATAATTTCTCATTCCAGTACAATGCCCAGAATGAGCCTACGCTGAAGGGAATTTCCTTTGAGGTTCATAAGGGTGAGAAGATTTTAATCGCGGGGCCTTCCGGCTGCGGGAAGTCCACGATAACGCATTGCATAAACGGGCTTATTCCTTTTTCATATAAGGGAGAGATTCAGGGCTCTCTGACGGTAAAAGGAAAAGAGACGCGGGATATGTCCGTTTTTGAGCTGTCTAAAATTGTCGGGACGGTTCTGCAGGATTCCGACGGGCAGTTCGTTGGGCTGACGGTTGCGGAGGATATAGCTTTTGCGCTGGAAAATGACTGCATAGAGGGCGAGGCCCTTTACGGGGGCGTAAAAAAAGCCGCCGGGACCGTTAATATTTCAGATCACTTAACGCATGCGCCTACTGAGATTTCAGGCGGGCAGAAGCAGAGAGTTTCACTTGCGGGAGTTATGGTGGATGACGTTGAGGTGTTTTTATTCGATGAGCCGCTTGCGAATCTTGACCCCGCGACGGGCAAGCAGGCAATTGAGCTTATTGACAGAATTCAGAAGGAAACAGGCGCGGCCGTGATTATCGTTGAGCACAGGCTGGAGGATGTTCTCTGGAGGAGCGTTGACAGGATTATTCTTATGAATGACGGGGAGATTCTGGCAGACACAGCTCCGGATGAGCTTCTTTCAACGGATATGCTTGAAAAGAACGGAATACGCGAGTCGCTTTATATAACAGCTCTTAAGTACGCGGGAGTTGAAATCACGCCTGAAAAGCATCCCTGGAGCATTCACGAGATTATGTTAACCGAGGATGACAAGGCAAAGGTCAGGAGCTGGTTTAAGGCCGCAAAGCCTGCGCCGGGGAATGATGACAGGAAGGTGCTTCTTGACGCTGAGAACGTGGACTTTTCGTACGGAAACGGATATCATGCTCTGAAGGGAATAACGGTGAAGGTTAAGCAGGGCGAGCTTATATCTATCGTTGGGACTAACGGTGCGGGGAAGTCGACGTTCGCAAAGGTTATATGCGGGTTTGAAAATCAGCAGAGCGGGACGCTTATGCTCGGGGATATTGATTTGGCCGGGCTTTCTATAAAGGAGCGGGCGGATCATATAGGATACGTTATGCAGAACCCGAACCAGATGATTTCAAAGGTTATGATAGCCGATGAGGTAGGCCTTGGGCTTAAGATGAGAGGCGTTCCTGATGATGAGATAAAAGAAAAGGTCGGGGAAACTCTTAAAATCTGCGGACTCTGGGAATTCAGAAACTGGCCTGTTTCGGCGCTTTCCTACGGGCAGAAAAAGAGGGTTACGATTGCGTCGATTCTTGCGCTTTCACCTGAGATTATTATTCTTGATGAGCCGACGGCAGGGCAGGATTACCGCCATTATACGGATATTATGGAGTTCCTTTCGAAGATTAACAGGGAAGGCATAACGGTTATCATGATTACGCATGATATGCACCTTATGCTTGAATATGCCGAAAGGGCGGTTGTTTTCAATAAGGGGACGGTTATTGCGGACGATACGTGCGCCAATATCCTCACGGATGCGGATATTATTGAGCAGGCGAGCCTGAAGGAGACGTCTCTTTACGATCTGGCTTTGAAATGCGGAGTTGAATCGGGGAGAGAGTTCGTTGCAAGGTTCATTGCCTTTGACAGGGAGGCGAGCGGGAGATGATTAATCTTTTTAATTATATTGACCGCAGGTCTCCTATACATGAGCTGACTGGGGCAACGAAGCTCGTCTGCCTTATTCTGTGGATGGCGGCGGCGATGATGACTTACGATACGAGGCTGCTCGTTGCGCTGTCGGTTTTCAGCCTGATTCTTTTTAAGGTGTCAAGGATTAAGCTTAAGGATGTTTCATTCCTGATAGGGCTGACGCTTGTTTTTCTCGTTTTAAACAACGTGCTTATTTATCTTTTCTCGCCGAATCACGGGACTGAGATTTACGGGACGAAAACAGTGCTTTTCGGGAGCGGAAGATATGCCGTGACTTCCGAGCAGCTTTTCTATCATCTGAATCTTCTGCTTAAGTATCTGGCGACTATTCCGTTTGTTATACTGTTTGTCAGTACGACGAATCCGTCGGAATTCGCGGCGTCCCTAAACAGAATCGGGGTTCCTTATACAGTCGCTTATTCCGTGGCGCTGGCGCTTAGGTATATTCCGGATATTCAGAAGGAGTATCACGATATATCCCAGGCTCAGCAGGCGAGGGGCATTGAAATGAGCAAAAAGGAGAGCATAGGGAAACGCCTTAAGGCGGCGAGCGCTATTCTTGTTCCGCTGATTCTTTCAAGTATGGACAGAATTGAGATTATTTCAAACGCCATGGAGCTCCGCGGCTTCGGGAAGAATAAAAAGCGTACATGGTATATGGCCAAGGCGTTTACGAAGAGCGATTATATTTCAATGGCCGTATGCGGGTTGCTTCTTGCGGCGGCAATCGGGCTGAATATAATCAACGGGGGAAGATTCTTTAATCCGTTTGTATGAATATTAATTAAAAAATAAAAGCTGTGTTCCTGAGAACACAGCTTTTTGTTTTTTTGAATTATTAATCTTTGCCTTCTTTTTCGGCCTTTTCGTTTTCCATATCAAGAACAAGCCTGAACTGGGTTTCGTAGAGCTCCTTATACGTTCCTCCGAGCTCAAGAAGCTCCTCATGCGTGCCCTGCTCTTCGATTACGCCGTTGTTGACGACGAGGATTTTATTCGCTTTGAGGATCGTGGACAGCCTGTGGGCGATAACAATGCTTGTTCTGCCCTGCATAAGAACATCAAGCGCATCCTGGATAGCGGCCTCGGAAATTGAATCAAGAGCGGACGTCGCCTCATCGAGAATCAGAATCTTCGGAGATTTCAGGATAACTCTTGCAATTGAAATTCTCTGCTTTTCGCCGCCCGAAAGCTTAAGCCCGCGGTTTCCGACCTCCGTATTATATCCGTCAGGCTGGTTCACGATAAAATCGTGAATGCTTGCGATTCTGCAGGCGTTTTCAATTTCCTCATCAGTTGCATCATCCTTGGCATAAAGAAGATTTTCCTTAATTGTGCCGTTGAAAAGATATGTATCCTGGGTTACAACGCCTATGCAATCGCGCAGATATTCAAGGTCGAAGTTCCGGATGTTATGCCTGCCGATGAATATCGCTCCGTCATTGACGTCATAAAGCCTCGGAAGGAGATTTACGACCGTGCTCTTTCCTGAACCCGAAGGCCCGACGATTGCGTACATCTGCCCTGCGGGAACAGTAAAGTTGATATCCTTTAATATAAGCTTTTCTTCGGTATAGCCGAAAGCGACGTGATCATATGTTATATCGAGATCCGTAACATCAGGCTTAACGCCGTTGACAGGCTCTCTTATAGGATTCGTCATATCAAAATAATCGAAGATTCTTGAGAAAAGCGCAAGGGAACGCGTGAAGTCAACCTCAATATTCAGAAGCGACTCGACAGGCCTGTAAAGCCTGTTGATAAGAGCGACCGTCGCCGTAATCGTACCGATTTTCAGGCCCGTATCAAGCTGCTTAATAATGAAAAGCCCGCCGGCGAAGTATATGAGAAGAGGACCTATCTGGGTGAACATTCCCATGATTACTCTGAACCACTGGCCTGAGCGCTGCTCCTTCATGGCGAGGTCCGTTACCTCTTTATTAACCTTTACAAATTTATTGTACTCCTGCTTTTCACGCGTGAAGAGCTTGACGAGAAGAGAACCGCTGACTGACAGCGTTTCATTAATAAGCTGGTTCATCTCATCATTCTTTTCCTGGGATGCCGTTAAAAGGGAATATCTTTTTTTGCCGACGGATTTCGTTGGAAGAACGAGGAGCGGAATTACGATTATTCCGACGATTGCAAGCTTCCAGCTCATCGTGAACAGCGCTACAAGCGTTGTTATGACTGTCGCGATATTACTTACGATTGACGATAAGGTTGATGAAATAACAGTGCTCACGCCTGAAATATCCGTATTCATACGCGTGATTATATCGCCCTGCTTTTCGCCGGTAAAGAATGCATGCGGCATGTGCTGGAGATGGTCATACATCTGGTTTTTCATATCGAATATAATTCTCTGGGAAATCCAGGCGTTTATGTAGTTCTCCAGAACACCGATAAGCTGGGAAACAGTGAGAGTTGCAAAAGCCGTTAAAATGAGCTGGACGAGATACTTAAGCGTCGTCCCTTCAGATCCGAGGGCATCGACGATGCGTCCTGTTATGATTGACGGATAGAGCCCGACAATAGCCGAGAGAAGAATTGCGACAAAAACGAATATGAACTGGACGATATAGGGCTTTAAATAAGAGAGGATTCTTTTGATAAGCGCCCACGAAACCACGGGCATATTGGCTTTTTCTTCTTCAGTTAAAAACCCTCTTGCGCCCATCGGGCCAAGGCCTCTTCCGAAAGGAGGCATATTCATCACTTCCTGTTTTTATAATTTTATATAATTATTGCAAATAATTATGTTTTTTTCAACTGCTTATTATTTATTTTTGCTTCTATTGAAAGGAAGAATGTGATATAATTCCATAAGTTGCGGAGTGCAGCGGAAATAAGAAGATTATTCTATATGAAAATTATAAAATCTGGCTGAAAAAGGAGAAAAAACATGAAGGTTATTATTCAGAAGGACTATGATAAAATGTGCCTGTGGGCGGCAAATCACATCATCGATGCGATAAACAGCCATAAGGAAGCGCGTCCGTTTGTTCTCGGGCTTCCGACGGGTTCGTCTCCGATAGGCGTTTACAAAAACCTCGTTAAGGCAAATAAAGAGGGCAGGGTTACATTTAAGAACGTTGTTACCTTCAATATGGACGAATACGTGGGTCTTCCGCGCGAGCATGACCAGTCATACTGGTATTTCATGCATGATAATCTCTTTGATCATATCGACATTCCCAAAGAGAACATCAATATTTTAAACGGTATGGCAAAAGATCTTGAGGAAGAGTGCAGAAAGTATGAGGAGAAGATTGCGTCCTACGGCGGAATTGATCTCTTTATGGGCGGAATCGGAGTTGACGGTCATCTTGCATTCAATGAGCCGTTTACGTCTCTTTCCTCACGCACGGGCGTCCGCGATTTAACGAGCGATACGCTGATTGTGAATTCACGCTTCTTTGATAACGATCCTTCAAAGGTTCCGACGCAGGCGCTGTCAGTCGGAATCGGAACGGTTACGGATTCAAAGGAGGTTATGGTTCTCATAAACGGCCATAATAAGGCAAGAGCACTTGCGGCGGTTGTTGAGGGCGGAGTTTCGCAGATGTGGACATGCTCGGCTCTTCAGATGCACAATAATGCCGTTATCGTATGCGATGAGCCTGCATGCGGAGAAATCAAGGTTGATTCCTATAAGTATTTCCTCGACGTTTATAAATCGGAAAGACTGTAATAAATAAGTATTTTGGTTGAATTATTTCTGCTGTTGTGGTATTATAACTTGGTATGATTTGAGACCCGTAAAATTCTGAAGGAAGGTTTTCAGCTTTGGAAAAATACGTAATCAACGGCGGAAAGCCATTAAACGGTGAAGTTGAAATAAGCGGCGCAAAGAATGCGGCCGTGGCTATAATCCCCGCAGCGCTTCTCGTTGACGGCGTTTGCCGCATCGAGAATATGCCTCATATCAGCGATACGGATATGCTCCTGACCATACTTTCCGAGCTCGGCTCGAAGGTCAGGTTTATAAACAATTCAACAATTGATATAGATTGCACGGATGTTGTGTATAGAGATGCTCCATTTGATCTCATGCGTAAGATCCGCGCATCTTATTATTTAATAGGGGCTATGCTCGGGCGCTTCGGGAAGGCTAAGACGACTATGCCCGGCGGCTGCAACTTCGGCTCAAGGCCGATTGACCAGCATGAAAAGGGCATGAGAGCTCTCGGGGCGGAGCTTGAGATAAAAAACGGCTTTGTTTATGCGGAGGCTCCTGACGGAAGGCTTCACGGAAGCTTTATATATCTGGATAAGGTGTCCGTCGGGGCGACGATGAATATAATTCTGGCGTCAGTTCTCGCAACAGGCAGGACGATTATTGAAAACGCGGCAAGAGAGCCGCATATAGTTGACCTTGCGAACTTCCTGAACTCCATGGGGGCGGACGTCCGCGGAGCGGGAACAGATACAATTAAGATTAACGGCGTGGATTCTCTCCACGGGGGAACGTACGCGATTATACCTGATCAGATAGAGGCAGGAACATATATGGTTGCGGCTGCCGCAACAAAAGGGCAGGTGCTCGTAAAGAACGTTATTCCGAAGCATCTTGAGTGCATAAGCGAAAAGCTGAGAGAGACAGGAACGGTTGTTCAGAACTTCGGAGATGCGGTGCTTGTCCGTTCAACAGGGAATCTGAGGAAGGTTAACGTCAAGACGCTGCCGTATCCGGGATTTCCGACGGATATGCAGCCTCAGATGGCGGCGCTTTTGGCGCAGGCTGACGGGACGTCAATAATCACCGAAGGAATTTACGATAACAGATTCAGATATGCCGATGAGCTCAACAAGATGGGAGCGGATATATCCGTAGACGGAAAGGTTGAGGTTATCGAAGGCGGAAAGAAGCTCACGGGAGCGAGAGTTTTCGCGTGCGACTTAAGAGCGGGAGCCGCGATGGTTATCGCGGGGCTTTGCGCGGAAGGCACGACGGAGGTTGAGGATATCCACTTTATAGAGCGCGGATATGAGGATTTCGTTGAGAAGCTGCAGGCGCTCGGGGCGGATATTGAGATTGTTGAAACACCCGATGAGCCGACGGCAAATGATAATATTATTAAGGTAAGTTGATTTCAGTTACAGTAATAGCCGTAGGGAAAATGCGGGAAAGGTATTATTCCGAGGCGTTTGATGAATATAAAAAGCGGCTGGGAAGCTACTGCAGGCTTGATGTTACAGAGCTTCAGGAGGTAAGGCTTCCGGATAATCCGTCTTCACAGGAAATAAAAAATGCCCTCGCTGCCGAGGGCATATCCATTCAAAAGAGTATTCCGGCGGGGGCGCATGTTGTTGCGCTGTGCGTGGAAGGAAAGCAGATGCCGTCAGAAAAAATGGCGGAGCTGATTGCGGAAAGAGAAAATTCCGGCAGGCCGAAGCTGTGCTTCATAATAGGGGGCTCGTACGGCTTAGCCGATGATATAAAAAACAAAGCGGATCTGAAATTATCAATGTCACAGATGACGTTTCCTCATCATCTGGCGCGCGTTATGCTTATCGAGCAAGTATACAGAGGATTCAAAATTCTCGAAGGCTCTGCCTATCATAAGTGATAAGAAAGAGAGAAGAAATGAAAACTTTCGATTACAAAGAAGAATACCGGAAATGGCTTGACAGCCCTGCTTTAAGCGAAGAGGAGTGGGAAGAGCTCAATTCAATTGCGGGCGATGAAAAGGAAATCGAAAACAGGTTTTATGCTCCTCTGGAGTTCGGCACGGCCGGGCTTCGCGGCACAATGAAGACAGGTCTTCATAATATGAATATACACGTAATCCGCCATGCAACGCAGGCCTTTGCAGACGTTATAAACGAGGTTGGCGGGGCAGACGGGGCAAAGCGCGGGATTACGATTGCCCATGACTGCCGCTTAAACGGCACGGAGTTTGCAAAAGAGGCGGCATGCATTATGGCGGCAAACGGAATTCACGTCCGCTTTTTCGATGCTCTCCGCCCGACGCCTGAGCTCAGCTTTGCCGTTATTCATTACGGCTGCATAGCAGGCCTCAATATTACGGCATCGCATAATCCGAAGGAATACAACGGCTATAAGGTATACTGGTCTGACGGGGCTCAGCTTCCGCCGGAGCCGGCAGGCATGATTGCAAAGAAAATGGAGGAGTACGATATATTCACGTGCTTCAAAATCTGCAATTTCGATGAAGCCGTTAAGGACGGGAAAATTGAAATAATCGGCGCGGAGACCGATGAGGCTTTCCTCGGAAAAGTTATGGCGATGGCGATAGATAAGCAGACGGTTGCATCGGTTGCCGATGAGTTCAAAATTGTTTACACGCCGTTCCACGGCTGCGGATACAAGCTCGTTCCGGAGGCCCTGAGGCGCCTGGGAATAAAGCATTTATACCCCGTTGAAGAGCAGATGGTTATTGACGGGAATTTTCCGACGGTTGTTTCCCCGAATCCTGAAAATCCCGAGGGATTTTATCTGGCGGTTGACCTTGCAAAGAAGGTCGGGTCAGATCTTATTATAGGAACGGACCCCGATTCTGACAGAATCGCGGTGATGGTTAAAAACTCAGCGGGCGAGTATATAGTTATCACAGGAAACCAGCTTGGCGTTCTGCTTCTTGATTACGTTATTAAGGCGCGCTATAAGACGGGCACGATGCCGGAGAATCCCGGAGCCGTGACGAGTATTGTTACAACTGATATGGCCCGCGCTGTTGCGGAAAAGAATAACGTTCACTTTGAGGATACATTCACGGGCTTCAAGTTCATGTCCGAGAGAATAGCGGAGTGGGAAAAGGCTGAGTCATATAAATATATCTTCGCGTTTGAAGAATCATGCGGATACATGACGGGCGATTACGTCCGCGATAAGGATGCAGTTACGGCTTCAATGCTCGTTGCGGAAATGGCGGCAAGCTATTATAAGAAGGGCATGACGCTCTACGATGCAATCGAGGCGCTTTATAAAGAGTACGGCTATTATACGGAAAAGACGCTCAACCTTGTTTATCCCGGGCTTGACGGCATTGCCGTTATGAAGGGTATTATGGATGAGCTCCGCGCCACGCCTCCTCAGACGATTGGCGGCCAGGAGGTTATAAGAACCCGCGATTATCTGACGGGAGATGTATACGTTGCAGGGCTCGGCAAGGTGGATAAGACTCCTATGAAGGATTCAAATGTTCTTTATTTTGAGCTTGCAGACGGAAGCACATTTATCGTCAGGCCTTCAGGCACGGAGCCGAAGATTAAGACGTATCTGCTTGTCCGGGGTAAGGATAAGAAGAACTGTGAGAAAAAGATTGAAGAGCTTGAGGCATATGCTTCAACGCTTAAGAGATAAATCTCAGGGGAGATTTCAGTTAAATGAAAAAGTCAGCAAAACTTTGGGAGCTGTTTGTTACCTTCGCGAAGGTCGGAGTTATGACCTTCGGCGGGGGATATGCAATGCTTCCGATTCTTGAGCGGGAGCTCATTGATACGCGCTCCTGGGCAACGCGCGAGGAGCTAATGGACTATTATGCCGTGGGTCAGTGCACCCCCGGCATAATTGCCGTTAATACGGCAACGTTCGTCGGGCATAAGCTGAGAGGGAATATCGGCGGAGTTATCGCAACGCTTGGCGTTGTTTTCCCGTCGGTTGTGATAATCACGCTTATTGCGGGGCTTCTGACGGCGTTTGCGGATAATGAATATGTTAAAAGCGCATTTGCGGCAATAAGAGTCTGCGTTTGCGTTTTAATATTTAATTCCGTAATTAAGCTTTTCAAAAGCGCGGTTATTGATAAGGCGACGCTTGCCGTGTTTATTGCGGTTCTTATTCTGTCATTCTTCCTCGGGGTATCGCCGGTTATTTTCGTTATTGTCTGCGCGGCTCTGGGAATTATTATTACGAAGCTGGGGGTAAGAGGAAAATGATTTACCTGCAGCTTTTCTGGGAGTTTTTCAAGACGGGGCTTTTCTCCGTCGGAGGAGGAATGGCGACGCTTCCGTTCCTTTATAAGATGGCGGATAAGACGGGCTGGTTTACGGCCTCTCAGCTTGCGGATATGGTGGCTGTTTCGGAAAGCACGCCCGGGCCGATAGGCGTGAATATGGCAACGTACGTCGGCTTTACAACAGGCGGGCCGCTCGGCTCGGTTATCGCGACGCTCGGGCTTATTACGCCGGAGATTATAATAATTACGATCATTGCCAAGATGCTTGAGAAATTCCGCTCAAACGAATATGTTGATGCGGCGTTTTACGGGCTGAGGCCGTGCTCGGTCGGGCTTATAGCCGCGGCGGGACTGCTCGTGGTTAAAATATCGCTTTTTGATTTCGATGCTTATGCCTCAGGCGGCGCGGCGGCCGTTTTTAACTGGAAGGCGATTATACTTGCGGCGGTGCTGGTTTTGCTTACGCGCCTGAAAAAATTAAAAAAGCTGCACCCGATTGTGTTTATCGCCGGCGCGGCGCTTGCCGGAATAATTTTTAAGTTCTAAATAAAAATCCCTTGCCATACGGCAAGGGATTTTTATGCTGTCAGTTATATGTAGAAGTGTTTGTGCGGCGCGAGAAGACTTCGGAGGCGCTGCCGGTGGCAGATAAAGCCGACGAAGGATTTCTCGACGCTTCCGATTTTTTCAGCTGGCGTCAGCGCCAGCGCAAAAAAATTGTGAAGCGAGAGCGTGACTGAAAAAGCGGCATCCGCCTCGTGTCAAGGTCGCCTTGCGCGAGCGGGGGATCGGAGAAATTCACCGAAGAAAGCCGCAAACAGCAGTTTAGTAGAAAATCTTATCTCTTGTTATATCTTTAAGTGATGGGGCGCCGCACATCGTCATGGTGGACTTAAGCTCGCCTACGATTTTATCCATGTAAAGCCCGAGACCTTCCGGACCCGCGCCGTAAATCGCGGTTAAGACAGGTCTGCCTATTAAGACGGCCTCAGCGCCGAGAGCGAGGGCGCGGAAAACATCAACGCCTGAGCGGATGCCGCCGTCAACGATTATTCTTATCTGACCCTTTACGGCGTCAACAATTGACGGGAGAACCTCGGCCGTCGAAGGCGTTCCGCCCTGAACGCGGCCGCCGTGATTGGAAACGATTATCGCATCGGCTCCGGCCTCAACGGCCTTCTTTGCACCCTGAGGCGTCATGATACCCTTAATAATGAAAGGCATCTTGGCATAATCGATGATTTCCTTCATTTCAGCGACGGTTTTGCTGCCGGCATTTGGATTCATGGCCTTTAAGAAGGGAAGCCCTGCACCGTCAACATCCATAGCTACGGCGAAGATTTTCTTTTCGTTCAGGATATCAAGCTTTTCAAAGACAAATTCCTTGTTCCAGGGCTTAATCGTGGGGATTCCCATGCCTCCGATTTTTGACATATCCTCGGCGGCCTGCTTCATGACGGCCGGATCAACGCCGTCACCCGTAAAGCCGATTATGCCGTACTCATATGCGGCCTTCGTCATAATGGTGTTATACGTGATATCAGTGTGCTTGTCACCGTAATGCATTGAAAGAGCGCCTAAGGGAGCGGCAAAAATGGGGGCTGAGAAGGTGTGCCCGAAAAGCTCGAAGGAGACATCGGGGTCATAGCTTTCACAGAGAGTATCCATATTAACGCAGATTTCCTGCCATTTATCATAGTTCCTTGCAGCGACATTTCCGGGGAACTTGCTTCCCGGACCCGGCATGGAATTTCCGCAGCCGCGGCCGTTGCAGATTGGGCAGGCTTTGCAGAAGGGACCGACGCAGGTTTTTGCGTTTTCCATAGCTTCAGCGTAAGTCATAAGGTTTTCTCCTTTATAAATAATTCAACAGTTATATTACAGTATGTCGAGATAATTAAATTAAAACTCAATTTAATGACATTGTCAAGGTATTGCTTTTCTTTAAACCCTAAAATGAAAGGATTTTGCATAAATTTATTGTCATTTTTTGTTACAAAGTAACAAAAGTTACAAAATATATGGTATAATCTGCAAAATTATATTGAATTTAATTTACATAATTTTCAATTGGTTTACATAACACAAGAAATGGTTAACATAACGGAAGGGACAACGCTATGAAAAAGATACTTGTAATGGAAGATGAAGACAACATCAGGAGCTTCGTCGTAATTAATTTAAGGAGAAGCGGCTTTGAGCCTATTGAAGCTGACTGCGGAAACGCGGCGCTTGAGAAGCTTAAAAACAATCCGGATATCTGCCTTGCGCTTTTGGATGTTATGCTGCCGGATATTGACGGCTTTGAGGTCTGCCGCAGAATAAGAGCAACGGGCTCAAAGATGGGCATTATTATGCTCACGGCGAAGTCTCAGGAAATAGATAAGGTTACAGGGCTTATGACGGGTGCGGATGACTATATAACCAAGCCTTTCTCACCGGCTGAGCTCACGGCTCGCGTCGATGCGCTTATCCGCAGACTGGGGATTGATGACGATGAGAAGAAGTCAGTTGAAATCAAGTCCGGTCCGTTTGTGCTGAATTCACGCAACCGCACGCTTGAAAAGGACGGGGCAAGGCTTAAGCTTACGCAGATTGAATATCTGCTTATGAAGCTTTTCATGGAAAATCCGGGAAAGGCGATGTCCAGAGAGGATATCCTGAGCGCAGTCTGGGGATCGTCATTTAACGGAGAGCTTAAGACGGTGGACGTTAATATCCGCCGCCTGAGAATGAAGATTGAAGATGACCCGACGGAGCCGGAGTATCTGACGACAGTCTGGGGCTACGGATATAAGTGGGGATACTGATCTTTTGCTAAACCTTAAAAATCAGCTTCTTATATCGGGCGGGGCGGCAATAGTTTTACTGCTGCTCGGCATATGGCTGATAGTTAAAGGATATATAACGGTTGCAGTTATTATTTTAATAGTAATGTGCATTTACGTTATCCTTATCAACCTTTGGTTCAGGGGGTTCGTTACGGACCCTCTTAAAAAGCTTGCCCAAATGGCCCAGAAAATTGCGGACGGGCAGTACGGCATGCAGGAGGAAAAAATCGTAGATAACGAAATAGGCGAGATGACGGATTCGATAAATGAAATGTCGAAGAAAATCGCTATGGCGGATAAGTCCAGGACGGAATTCATCTCGCAGATTTCGCATGAACTGAGAACGCCTCTGACGGCTATTACGGGATGGTCAGAGACAATTGCGTATGATCCGGCTGTTCAGGGGGATTCCTTAAGGGGAATTAATATCATAACGAAGGAAGCGGAGAGGCTTACCAGAATGGTTGCCGAGCTTCTGGAGTTTACGAGAATTCAGGACGGGCGGTTCAATCTGCGCATTGAGCTTATAGATATTGAGGCGGAGCTTGAGGACGCGCTTTTCACTTACGGCGAGATGATGAAGCAGGCAGGCCATGAGATAGATTATAAGGGGCCGGATACTGAGATTCCGCTTATTTCGGGAGACCCTGAAAGATTGAAGCAGGTTTTCTGCAATCTTCTGGATAATGCCGCGAAGCATGGCGGGGACGGAAAGAAAATTGACATAGGCCTGGACAGCGATGACAGCTTTGTTTATATAACCGTCCGCGATCACGGAAACGGAATTCCTGAGGATGAGCTTCCGCACGTTAAGGAAAAATTTTATAAGGGAAGCTCCAAAAACCGGGGGACGGGCATCGGCTTATCGGTTTGCGATGAGATAGTTTCGCGCCATGGCGGGCAGCTGGACGTTGCAAATGCGAATGGCGGAGGATGCATCGTGACGGTTAAGCTTCCAATGAAAAACGATTGATTACGGAGATAAAATGGCAGATAAAAAATGTTTTAAAACGTCAATAGGCGGACAGGCCCTCATGGAGGGTATTTTAATGCGTGGGCCGAAGAAGCAGGCAATCGTCTGCAGAACGAAGGACGGGCTCGTTGAGAAGGTCGAGGAGCTTAAGTTCATAAAGGATAAGTATCCTGTTCTCGGGTGGCCGTTCATAAGAGGAATTGTTACGTTCCTTGATTCGATGGTCAAGGGCATGAAGGCATTGATGTACTCTGCGGAGCTTCTTCCTGAAGAGATGCAGGAGGATGATCCTGTTGATAAATGGATTGAAAAGCATTTTTCGGCTGATAAGGCGAAAAAGCTTATTATATATGTGGCGGTTATTCTGGGAATTGCGCTTTCGTGCTTCCTTTTCATATTCCTGCCGGCATTTATAGTGGGGCTTATTAAGCCGATTTATAATAATTATTTCCTCAGAAATCTGTCTGAGGGCGCCGTAAGGATTATTATTCTGCTCCTTTATATGAAGCTGTGCTGCTCGGTAAGCGACGTTAAGAGGCTGTTTGCATATCACGGCGCGGAGCATAAGACGATATTCTGCTATGAGCACCGCAAGGAGCTGACGGTTGAGAACGTCCGCCCGGAAAGCCGCTTTCATCCGAGATGCGGGACAAGCTTTCTGCTGGTGGTTGTTATCGTAAGTATACTTGTAAACTCTGTTGTTAAGGTTTCAAATACCTTTGCAAGAATGGGCTGCCATCTGGCGCTTCTGCCGGTGGTCGTGGGAATAAGCTATGAGATTAACAGGTGGTGCGGGCTGCATGATAATTGGCTTTCAAAGGTGCTTTCGGCTCCGGGAAAGTGGCTGCAGCATATGACCACGAATGAGCCTGATGATGAAATGATAGAGTGCGCAATACGCGCGATGGAGCTCGTTATCCCTGAAAACGAGGGAGACGCGGCCTGGGGGAACTGATTAAAACAGAAATTTGAATGAAGACATATAACGAGATTTATCTTAAAACCCGGAATAATCTGAAGGAAGGCGGCATCGAGGCATTTAACCTCGAAGCCAAGCTGCTCGTTTCAAAGGCGGCGGGGAAGACTGTCGCTGAGCTTATGAGGGACTTGAATCTCTATACGTCTGATGAGATATGCAATAAGGTTCAGGAATTTACGGCCCGCCGTCTCACTGGCGAGCCTATTGCTTATTTATCGGGGGCCTGGGAATTTTACGGAATGCCGCTGTATATAACAAAGGACGTTCTTATTCCGAGACCTGAAACGGAATTGTTGGTTGACATAACAAAAGAGCTTCTCACAGGGAATAATATGAACGCAAGAGTTCTGGATCTTTGCACGGGGAGCGGATGCATAGCGCTGGCAATTGCAAGAGAGATGCCCGCAACGCACGTTCTGGCCGTGGATATTTCAGCAATGGCGCTCGAGGTTGCAAGAAAGAATATTATCAGAAACCGCCTTGGTTCGAGAGTTATCTGCATGCAGGCGGATGCCGCGGGTTCTCCGCCGATGGGCCTCGGAGAGTTTGATATGATAGTGTCAAATCCGCCGTATGTTCCGACGGATGAGATAGCGGAGCTTGATGCGACGGTTAAGGATTATGAGCCGGTGTGGGCGCTTGACGGCGGGAAGGACGGATTGAAGTTTTACCGCTCGATTATTAAATACTGGAGAGTTCTTCTTAAGAAGAACGGATATGTGGTTTTTGAAGTGGGAGAGGATCAGGCTGAAAAGGTTTCTGATATGCTGACGCTTGCAGGTTTCAAAATGACGCAAATCCGCAAAGACGCCTACGGCGTGGACAGAGCGGTAATTGCACAGCTTTAGGAAGAAGTAAAAGTTACAAAAGAAAGTCAAAAACTGTAAACCTGCAGTTTACCAAAAGCTGTTTTATATGTGGTATAGTATCATCATCGAATAAATAATTTTAAAGGAGAATTCAGACATGGCATCTAAGAAAAACGAAAAAGTATCCCAGGAAGTTAATTCCGACAAGAAAAAGGCTCTTCAGACGGCTATAGCCAAGATAGAAAAGGACTACGGCCGCGGAACTATTATGAGACTCGGTGATGATATTCCGGTTAACGTTGAGGCACTGTCCACGGGTTCCTTTACGCTTGATATGGCGCTTGGAATCGGAGGCGTTCCAAAAGGCAGAATTATTGAGATTTACGGGCCTGAGGCATCGGGAAAAACGACGCTTGCATTGCACGTTGTCGCATCCGCTCAGCAAAGCGGCGGCGAGGCGGCATACATTGACGTTGAGCATGCTTTGGAGCCTGCATATGCCGCAGCTTTGGGCGTAGATATTGATTCGCTTCTTATTTCCCAGCCTGATACAGGCGAGCAGGCGCTCGATATAACGGAATCGCTCGTCCGTTCAGGAGCGGTTGACGTCGTGGTTGTTGACTCTGTTGCGGCCCTTATCCCGAGAAATGAGCTCGAAGGAGAGGTTGGAGACGTCGTTGTTGGAGCACTGGCAAGATTGATGTCTCAGGCGATGAGGCGTCTGGCAGGCGCGATTTCAAAGAATAACTGCACGGTTATATTTATTAATCAGCTGAGGCAGAAGATAGGCGTTATGTACGGAAACCCGGAGACAACGCCCGGCGGGCTTGCGCTTAAGTATTATTCATCCGTAAGAATTGACGTCCGCAGAGTTGAGACGCTGAAGCAGGGCGGCGAGATTATCGGAAACCGCACGCGCGCAAAGGTTGTTAAAAATAAGGTTGCTCCTCCGTTCCGCGAGGCGGAGTTTGATATAATATACGGCGAGGGAATTTCGCGCCTCGGAGAAGTTGTTGATACAGGTATTAAGCTCGAGGTTATTGATAAGGCCGGAGCGTGGTTTACGTGCTGCGGGCAGAGAATTCAGGGCAGAGAAGGCGTCAAGGAATTCCTGGAGGACAATCCGGAGCTTCTTGAGCAGGTTGAGGAGCAGATAAAGGAAAAGCTCAAAGAGTTTGATAAGCGCCGCATAACCGTTAAGAAGCCGGCAGATGACGTGATACCGGTTAACGTTCAGGCGGATGATTTCGAAGAGTAAAAAATGATTATTGCTGAGCTTCATAAGACTTCTCAGGAGAGATATACAGTCAGATTTGAAGACGGCGGCGAAGTAAAAACAACCTTAGGGGTTATAACGGATTTAAGACTGTTTCAGGGTAAGGATTTATCCCAAGAGCAGATAGAAGAGCTGAAAACCTCATCTGCAAGGCATCTTACTTTGGAAAGGTCAATCGAAATGCTGTCGCGCAGGCAAATGTCAGGAAAAGAGCTGCGCGACAAGCTTTTGTCTAAGGGGATTGACGAGGATACCGCCGAATACTGCAAAAACAAGCTTTTCGATATGGGGCTTATGGATGACGGGCGGTATGCGCAGTCTCTGGCAAGGCATTATTCAGGCCGCGGATACGGGGTTATGCGCGTCCGTCAGGAGCTCGCAAGGCGCGGAATTGCAAAAGACCTGTGGGACGAGGCAATTGCCGAAATGGAAAGCCCTGACGAAAAGATAGATAAGATTATAAAATCAAAGCTTACGGACAGCGATGACCGCGAGCAGGTTAAGAAGATTACCGCCATGCTTTACCGCAGGGGATATTCCTGGGATGAAATAAAGGCGGCGCTCAGAAGATTTAATACAGAACCGGAGGAATATTGATGGCAGGAACATATGCCATGATATCGCTGGGCTGCGCCAAGAATCTGGTGAACAGCGAACAGATGCTTTATCTTATGGATGAGGCGGGATATGTACTCACAGGTGAACCTGACGGGGCAGACCTCGTTATTATTAACACCTGCGGGTTTATTGACAGCGCGAAATCCGAGGCGATAGACAATATTCTGGAGATGGCTGAGCTTAAAAAGGCAGGGCGTCTTGGAAAAATAATTGTGGCGGGATGTCTGCCGGAGAGATATAAGGACGAAATAGCCGAAAGCCTGCCTGAGGTTGATGCGTTTATAGGAGTCGGAAGCTTTTCGGAGATTGTTAAGGCCTGCGATGAGGTTATGAAGGGCGGAAGCTTTTCGGCGTTTGCGGGGAACAGCGAGGCGATTGACGAAATTCCGAGAGTAGTTTCAACAGGTCCGGGATGGGCATACCTGAGAATTGCTGAGGGCTGCAATAATTTCTGCGCGTTTTGCGCTATTCCGTATATAAGAGGCCGCTACCGCTCAAGAAATATGGAAAATATTCTTGAGGAAGTCAGAGACCTGGCAAGCCATGGCGTGAAAGAGATAATAGTTATCGCGCAGGATATTACGCGGTACGGAACGGATATTTACGGGAAAAGGTGTCTGGCGGAGCTTTGCAGAAGAATTTCGGAGATTGACGGGGTTGAATGGATTCGGCTTCATTATCTTTATCCCGATCAGTTTGACGATGAGCTTATTGACGAGATTGCAAATAATGATAAAATAGTTAAGTATCTGGATATTCCCATTCAGCATATTAATGACGGTATTCTGAAGGCTATGAACAGAAAAGGGACCGGCGAAGATATAAGACAGCTTTTCGGAAAGCTCAGGCAGAGAATTCCGGGGGTTGTTTTAAGAACGAGCCTTATCGCCGGGCTTCCGAGAGAGGGCGAGGCTGAATTTGAAGAGCTCTGCCGGTTCTTAAGAGAAGCTAAGATTGAAAGAGCGGGAGTTTTTCCGTTTTCACCGGAGGAGGGGACGCCTGCGGCTTCAATGGAGCACGTTTCTGAAGATATAGCGCGGAAAAGGGCAGATATTATTGAGAGAATTCAGGCTCCCTTTATGGACGCGTTTTATGATAGCTTTGCAGGGAAGACGATAAAGGTAATAACAGAAGGCCGCGATGAGGAATCAGGGCTTTTGTACGGCCGGAGCTATGCGGATTCTCCGGATATTGACGGGCTTGTTTTCTTTAGGGGAACAGCTGAGGAAGGGACGTTTGCAAACGTGCTGATTGATTGCGCGGACAGCGGATTTTTGTATGGAGATGAGGTCTGATGAAGGATACTACAGCTAACAGAATAACGGTTTTCCGGATAATGCTTATTCCGCTGTTTCTGGTATTTGCATATGCAGATATGAAATACTGGGCATTCGGGACGTATGCGGTGGCGTGTATTTCGGATTTCTTAGACGGATATCTCGCAAGGAAATATAATGAAAAGACAGTATTCGGAGCATTTATGGATCCGCTTGCGGATAAGATGCTTGTGTTTGCGGTCATGTGTTTTTTCATTCAGGTCGATAAAATGCCGGCATGGGTTGTTGCGATTGCACTTTTAAGAGAATTTGCAGTATCGGGCCTCAGAATGATGGCGGCGCAGAACAATCAGGTTATTTCGGCGGGCTGGTCAGGAAAAATCAAGACGGCTTCAACGATGGCCTGCCTTGCGGCAATGCTCCTTTTTGACAGCCGATGTTTGAACATAATATGTATATGTATTATTCTGGTGACAACACTCTGCTCGGGAATCGAGTATTTTATAATAAACAAACATATCTTCAAAGAGGAGAAATAACATGATTTTATATAATTCAGCATCACATAAAAGAGAAGAATTCATTCCGAATAACCCGGATCTCGTTACGATGTATACATGCGGCCCGACGGTTTATCATTTTGCACATATAGGAAACCTCCGTTCATATATTATGGAGGATATTTTAGACAGAGCTTTAAGGTATGAAGGTTATAATCTTAAGCGTGTTATGAATATTACGGACGTCGGGCATCTGACGTCTGACGCCGACGAGGGCGAGGACAAGATGCTTAAGGGCGCAAAGCGCGAGCATAAGTCCGTAATGGAAATCGCGAAGTATTACACAGATGCGTTTTTCTCAGACTGCGCAAAGCTCAATATCCGCACGCCGGATGTTGTTGAGCCGGCTACGAACTGCATAGACGATTATATCCGTATAATTACAAAGCTTCTTGATGACGGATATGCATATCTTGCGGGCGGAAACGTGTATTTTGACACCTCAAAGCTCGAAAGATATTATGTGTTTAACGACTTTAACGAAGAGGATTTGGCAGTCGGCGTCCGCGAAGGCGTTGAAGAGGATACAAACAAGCGCAATAAAAATGACTTCGTACTTTGGTTTACGAAGTCAAAGTTTGAAGACCAGGCGTTAAAATGGGATTCACCGTGGGGTGAAGGTTATCCCGGCTGGCATATTGAATGCTCGGGAATATCAATGAAGCACCTCGGAGAATATCTCGATATTCATTGCGGCGGAATTGACAATGCATTTCCGCATCATACGAATGAAATCGCGCAGTCAGAGAGCTATCTCGGCCATAAATGGTGCAATTACTGGATGCATGTTCTCCATCTCAATACAAACGACGGAAAGATGAGCAAGTCAAAGGGAGAATTCCTGACTGTTTCTCTTCTTGAGCAAAAGGGCTACGATCCTCTTGCTTACCGCTTCTTCTGCCTGCAGAGCCATTACCGCAAGGCGCTCGTTTTCACATGGGAGAACCTCGATAATGCCCAGCTCGCATATAATAAGCTTATTGCAAAAATCGCGGCTCTGAAGCCGGGCGAGGGAGAGATTGATGAGGCTGCGTTTAATGAGCTTAAGGGAAAGTTCGTTGATGCGCTCAATAATGATATTAATACGTCTCTGGCGGTTACAGCTCTTTATGACGTTCTGAAGGCAAAGACGGACGATGCAACGAAGCTTGCGGCTATTGCGGATTTTGATAAGGTTCTTTCGCTTGACCTTATTGCGAAGGCTGATGCAAAGCGCGAGGAGCTTAAAAAGCAGAGCGCATCGGCATCAGGAGCGGAATTCGCGCTTATCTCCGAGGACGGAGATGCAAATGACGCTGTTGAGGCAAAGATTTTAGAGCGCCGCGATGCGAAGAAGGCAAAGGATTTTGCAAAAGCCGATGCAATCCGCGAGGAGCTCAAAGGGATGGGGTATGAAATTACCGATATCCCGAACGGCGCAAAATATAAAAAATTGTAAAAATCGCTTTGCGTAAATGCGCCGCGAGGTGGTGTTTTCTGCGGCATCCGACTCGCGACAAGGTCGCCTTGCGCGAGCGGGGCCGGAGAGAATTTTATAGTCCTGTTCCGTCGAATGAAGGAATCAGGTCGGATGTTGCAGACGATACATCCTGATAATACCCGTCACTAAGGTGGCGGGTTTTCATATAATGAATAAGCATATTATTCGCATCCCGACTGACTCTCTGCCTGAGCTCAGGGAAGGAGGATGAGGCGGGCATGGGCGTAAACTGGCTCATAAGGGAAAAGAGGACGGAGCCATATTCAAAATTATCAGCAATGAAATCTATTACATCCATTGAGTTGGAAATATTATCTTCGCCGGGCAGAATGAGATGGCGGATGAGAAGACCGGATTTTAAGATGCCGTTTTCATCCATGACATACGGCCCGACCTGACTGAACATTTCTTTTACAGCGTTTGCGGCGGCTTCGGGATAGTCAATGCAGGCGCTGTATTTTTTTGCGGCTTCAGATGAGGCGTATTTATAGTCGGGCATGTAAATCTGAATGAGGCCTTTGAGGCTTTTCAGGGTTTCAACCGATTCATATCCTGAGGAATTCCATACGACGGGGACGGATAAGCTGAGGCCTGAGAGCGCTTCGGCAATCTGACGGGGAAAATGCGTGGGCGTAACAAGATTTATATTGTGAACGCCGGTATCCTCAAGCCTTTTTATAATATCGCGGAGCTCCTGAACGGAAACAGATTTTCCTGAGTCGGCCCTGCCGCGGCTTATTTCAAAATTCTGGCAGAAAACGCACTTCAGATTACAGCCTTCAAAGAATATTGCGCCTGAGCCGCGAGAGCCTGAAATGCACGGCTCCTCTCCGAAGTGAGGGGCGGCACGGACAACCCTTATAAGCGAGCCTTCGCGGCAGAATCCGTTTCCGCCTGATTCAGAGCGGAGAGCATTGCATTTTCTGGGGCAGTCATTGCATATAAAATTCGTTAAATCACAGTTTTTAATGATAAATATCCGCCTTATTATAAAAAATAGTTTCAGATTCCGTCAAAATTGCCAATGAACCGAAGCTTTTGATATGGAAATTATATCCCTTATTTGGTTATTCTGCAAGAATTGAAAAAAATGCAAAAAAAGTACTACTTTTTTGTACAATTTGTGCTAAAATGTACTCTAAACGGACTATGTCCGTTGTATAATGTTATCAATTAATTTTTTATATGGAGGATATGTAAATGAATTACAACAAGAAAACCATTAACGACGCTGACGTTAAGGGCAAGAAGGTTCTCCTTCGCTGCGACTTTAACGTTCCTCAGGACAAAGAGACCGGCGCTATCACCTCCGATAAGCGCATCAAGGCCGCTATCCCGACGATAAAGCAGCTTCTTGACGGCGGCGCAGCAGTTATCGCATGCTCACACCTCGGCAAGCCCAAGGGAGAGTGGAAGGAAAAGTTAACCTTAGCTCCCGTTGCAGTACGTCTTTCCGAGCTCCTCGGCAAGGATGTTATCTTTGCAAAGGATATTATCGGCGATGACGCAAAGGCAAAGGCAGCAGCCTTAAAGCCGGGCGAGATTATGCTTCTTGAAAATCTCCGCTTTGACCCCCGCGAGGAGAAGAATGATGCTGAGTTCGCAAAAGAGCTTGCTTCCATGGCAGAAGTATTCGTATCCGATGCATTCGGAACGGTTCACAGAGCTCATGCTTCCACCGCAGGCGTAAGCGCATATCTTCCTGCATATTCAGGTCTGCTCGTAGCAAAGGAAATCGCTGTTATGGGTAAGGCTCTTGAAAATCCTGTACGTCCGTTCGTTGCAATTCTCGGCGGCGCAAAGGTTTCCGATAAAATCGCTGTTATCAACAATCTCCTTGAGAAGGCTGATACTATTATCATCGGCGGCGGCATGGCATACACCTTCAAGAAGGCTCAGGGCTTCACAATAGGCAAGTCTCTTCTTGAGGAAGACCGCATTGAGTACGCTAAGGAAATGATTGCCAAGGCAGAAGCAAAGGGCGTTAAGCTTTTACTGCCCGTTGACAACTACTGCGCAAAGGAATTTTCCGCAGATGCAGAGCCTGTTCTCTGCGAAGGAGATATTCCTGACGATTTGATGGGCATGGATATAGGCCCGAAGACGGTTGAAGAGTTCACAGCTGCTGTTAAGGGTGCGGGCACGATTGTCTGGAACGGACCTATGGGCGTATTTGAGTTCGATAAGTTCGCAGCAGGCACGAAAGCTATGGCAAAAGCTCTTGCAGAATCCGGCGCAACAACGATCGTAGGCGGCGGCGACAGCGCAGCAGCAGTTGAGAAGCTCGGCTTTGCAGATAAGATTACCCATATCTCCACCGGCGGCGGTGCATCTCTTGAGTTCCTTGAAGGCAAGGAGCTTCCGGGCGTTGCATGCTTAATGGATGCATAAGAAATTATTTATTAGATTTAATCTGTTAGGAGATATAAAATGAACAGAAAGTACCGTAAGACAGTTATTGCCGGCAACTGGAAAATGAATATGACGGCATCTGAGATTAAGCCCTTTATGGAAGCAATCGCTCCCGAGCTTCCTTCCCCCAAGCCCTGCGAGATAGTTCTCTGCACTCCTGCAGTTATGATTCCTGCTATGGTTAAGAGTGGAAGGTCCTGCAAGATTGCAGCAGGCGGTGAGGACGTTTCAAAATTCGAAAAGGGCGCATACACCGGTGAGGTTTCTGCAGATCAGCTTGCAGATGCAGGCGCAAAGTACTGCATAGTAGGCCACTCCGAGAGACGCCAGTATCACAATGAGGATGATTTCCTCGTAAATGAGAAGACGAAGATGCTCATCTCCCGCAATATTATTCCTATCGTATGCGTTGGAGAGTCATTGGAGCAGCGCGAGATGGATTTAACCATTGAGTACATTACTTATCAGGTTAAGGCAGCGCTTTCAGGTGTTTCGGCACAGCAGGTCCGCAAGGTTGTTATTGCATACGAGCCTATCTGGGCTATCGGAACAGGCAAGACTGCAACCTCCAATCAGGCTCAGGAGGTCTGCTGCGCAATAAGAGCGGTTCTGCGCAAGATGTACGGGGCACGCACTGCCCGCGCAGTTTCCATTCTTTACGGCGGTTCCATGAATGCCAAGAATGCTGAAGAGCTTCTCGCTCAGCCCGATATCGACGGCGGCTTAATCGGCGGCGCTTCCTTAAAGCCTGCTGACTTTGCAACAATCGTTAAGGCTTCCATGCAGTAAATAAGGCGGCAGTATGGATAAAAAAGCAGTTTTAATTATACTTGACGGTTTCGGTATTGCAGAAAAAACTGACGGCAATGCCATTACCACAGCAAAAAAGCCGAACATCGATAAGCTGTTTGCCTCGAATCCGGCGTGCCGGCTTTCCGCTTCAGGATTGGACGTGGGTCTTCCTGACGGCCAGATGGGCAACTCAGAGGTTGGGCATACGAATATCGGCGCAGGCCGCGTTGTTTTCCAGATTCTGCCGAAGATGACGAAGGAAATTGAGGACGGAACGTTCTTCAAAAATCCGGCATACGTTAAGGCTGTTGATGACGCAGCTAAAGACAATCATCCGCTTCATGTTCTCGGGCTTATGTCCGACGGAGGAGTTCATTCCCATTTAACGCATATTTTCGCAATGCTCGATATGGCAAAGCAGAGAGGCGTAAAGCAGGTTTACGTTCACTGCTTCTTAGACGGGCGCGATGTTGCGCCGACCTCCGGCGCAGGCTTCGTAAAGCAGCTTGATGAGAAGTGCAGAGAGCTCGGCAATGCGAAAATCGCCACTATCCAGGGCCGCTTCTGGGGTATGGACAGAGATAAGCGCTGGGACAGAGTTGAAAAGGGCTATAACTGCATAGTCTGCGGCGAGGGAAACAAGGATTCAGATCCTGTTCACGCTGTTGAGGAAAGCTATAAGACCTATGACGATGAAGGCGAGAAGTATCTGACGGATGAGTTTATGCTCCCGACGGTTATTGACGGAAACGGCGTTATTAATAAGGGCGACAGCGTTATATTCATGAACTTCCGCCCTGACCGCGCACGCGAGATGACGTGGGCTCTCAATCTGCCTGATTTTGACGGATTTGAGCGCAAAAAGAAGGTTTATCCGCTTTCATACGTCTGCACGGCGCAGTATGATGAGACGCTCACTCTGCCTATTGCATATCCTCCTGAGGTTATTGAAAACACGCTCGGCGATTACGTTTCCTCTCTCGGCTTAAAGCAGTTCAGAGTTGCTGAGACTGAGAAGTATGCACACGTCACGTTCTTCTTTAACGGAGGCGTTGAGAAGGTTTGCGACGGCGAGGAGAGATGCCTTGTTCCTTCGCCGAAGGAGTTTGCAACATATGACCTCGTTCCTCAGATGAGCGCAGAGAAGGTTGCTGAGAAGTGCGTTGAGGCGATTGCATCGGATAAGTATGCACTTGTTGTTTGCAACTTTGCAAACTGCGACATGGTAGGCCATACGGGCGTTATGGATGCAGCTGTCAAGGCAGTTGAGACGGTTGACACATGCATGGGAAGAATCATGGATGAGGTTGCAAAGCATGAGGACGTTGTTCTTGTTGTTACGGCTGACCACGGAAATGCAGACTGCATGTTTGATGCAAGCGGCAAGGTAAATACAGCTCATACGACGAACCCTGTTCCTTTCTGCGTATGCGAAAAGGGCATTGAGCTCGAGGACGGGCGTCTTGCGGACATCGCTCCGACAATCCTGAAGCTTATGGGGCTTAAGCAGCCTGCAGAGATGACAGGAAAATCATTAATTAAGTAATTTTATTTGAAAGGACATATACTATGACTTATACCACCGAAGTTAAGAATATGTGCCCGGTAGCAAAGGGCGCATATCACGGTCCTGCTCCTATTCCTGAAGAGGGCAAATGGGTTCAGGCAAAAGAGCTTAAGGATATTTCCGGCTTTACTCACGGTATCGGCTGGTGCGCTCCCCAGCAGGGCGCTTGCAAGCTTACGCTGAACGTAAAGAACGGCGTTATCGAGGAAGCTCTTGTTGAGACTCTCGGCTGCTCCGGCATGACCCACAGCGCAGCTATGGCATCTGAAATTCTCATCGGCAAGACAATTCTTGAAGCACTTAACACTGACCTCGTTTGCGATGCTATCAACACCGCAATGCGCGAGCTCTTCCTCCAGATTGTTTACGGCCGCACGCAGTCCGCTTTCTCTGAGGACGGCCTGGCAGTAGGCGCATCTCTTGAAGACCTCGGCAAGGGTCTCCGCTCACAGGTTGGAACGATGTTCGCAACGAAGGAAAAGGGCCCCCGTTACCTCGAGCTCACTGAGGGCTACGTAACGAAGATTGCTCTTAATAAGGAAAATGAAATCACCGGTTATGAGTTCGTTTCTCTCGGCAAGATGATGGACTTCATCAAGAAGGGCGACGACGCAAACGAAGCAATGAAAAAGGCAACAGGTCATTACGGCCAGTGGGATACCGCGGCTAAGTACATTGACCCGCGCCAGGAATAATATAAGGAGGAAAATATAATGGCACTGTTTGAAAATTACGACAGACGTATTGATAAAATCAACGGCGTGCTCGGTCAGTATGGCCTTTCCTCCGTTGAAGAATGCAGAGAAATCTGCAAGGCAAAGGGCTTTGATCCGTACGAAATCGTCGGCGGAATTCAGCCTATCTGCTTTGAGAACGTAAAGTGGGCTTACTGCGTTGGCGCGGCAATCGCTATCAAGAATGGCGCAAAGACTGCAGCAGAGGCAGCAAAGAACATTGGTATCGGCCTTCAGAGCTTCTGCTTAAACGGCTCTGTTGCTGAAGACCGTAAGGTCGGTCTCGGCCACGGAAACCTCGGCGCAATGCTCTTAAGCGATGAGACGAAGTGCTTCGCATTCCTCGCAGGCCATGAGTCCTTCGCAGCAGCTGAAGGCGCAATCGGTATTGTTAAGAATGCAAATAAGGCACGTAAAGAGCCTCTGCGCGTTATTCTTAACGGTCTCGGCAAGGATGCAGCCCAGATTATCTCCCGTATTAACGGATTCACATATGTTCAGACCCAGTTTGATTACTTCACCAGCGAGCTGAAGATAGTCAAGGAGATTAAGTACTCCGATACAGAGCGCGCAAACGTCCGCTGCTACGGTGCTGATGACGTCCGCGAAGGCGTTGCAATTATGCACTTTGAAGGCGTTGACGTTTCCATTACCGGTAACTCAACCAATCCGACGCGTTTCCAGCATCCTGTCGCAGGTACCTACAAGAAGGAATGCATTGAGCAGGGCAAGAAGTACTTCTCAGTTGCTTCCGGCGGCGGCACGGGCCGTACGCTTCACCCGGACAACATGGCAGCAGGCCCCGCTTCCTACGGCATGACGGATACTATGGGACGTATGCATTCTGATGCTCAGTTTGCAGGCTCCTCCTCAGTTCCGGCACACGTTGAGATGATGGGCTTCCTCGGCGCAGGAAACAACCCGATGGTTGGTATGACTGTTGCAGTTGCAGTTGCAACAAACGAGGCATTAAACAAGTAATTTATTTACTGAATAACAAAAAATTCCCGCCGAAAGGCGGGAATTTTTTGTTATTTCTATTTGAGTTTGCGCAAACATAGAAAAGCATAGTCGCCGCGAGGGGGAATTTTCATCCGTTTCGACCGAGCGTGAACATCGAAGTAGCGAGGGAGAAATCGGAGAAAATTTCACCGACTAAAGGCGCCTGGGCGGATACTACTGTTTGCGCAATTATATATTAATCAGTCTCTGTCAAACTTATGAATCAGCCTGGAAATTTTCTTGTAAATGAAGAATGTTATGGCGCCGTTAATGCCGGCCTTAATGAGGTTGAAGGCTACGATATAACCGAGGAGGTCAACAACCATCTCGCGCGGCGCACCCATAAAAACAGGAGTTATAAAGAGGTTCGCGGGAATCATGATTGCGGCCATTGCAATCATTCCGCAGATTATTCCGATTAAGGCGCCTTTTCTTGTTTTGTTTTTCTTATAGATTAATGAGGACGTGCCGACAAAAAACGCTGTTGCGATAATATGCATTATAATACCGTAAATCCCGCTTGCGGATGAGACGGTTATCCCCTGAATAAAGGCCGCGGCGATTGTTACAAGAATTCCCGCAACAGGCCCGAAGGCGAAGCCGCAGATTAATATGGGAATGTCGGCGGGGTCATATTCAAGGAATGCGACGGCCGGGAAAAGAGGGAAGTGCAAAAGCCATACAAGAACTACGCTTATTGCGGCAAGAATTGCCATGGTTGTCAGTTTTCTTAAGTTCTTATTCATAATATCGCCTCTTTAAAATAGTTTCTTACTGATTGCTTATCTCTTCTGATTTGAGCAGAGAGAGCTTCTTCGCTTTCAAATTTTATTTCAGGACGGATGAATTTGTAAAAGTCCAGCCGGACTGTTTTGCCGTAAAGGTCACCTTCAAAGTCAAGAAGGTGGCTTTCTATATTAGGCTTGTCATTATCGCCGAAGGTAGGTTTTACACCTATATTCGTTTCGGAGATGAATTCGCGGCCGTCATCTAAAATTACTTTTGTTGCATAAACGCCATACTTCGGGATAACGATGCCGCCTTTAAATGCAAGATTAATTGTGGGGGCGCCGAGCGAGCGGCCGATTCTTTTACCCGTGCGGACGGTATCTATAATCATATGAGGATGGCCGAGAAATTCTTTTGCGGTTTCCATATCGCCTTCTTCAATGAGAGATCGGATATAGGTTGAGCTGACGGTTATTCCGTCAAGCCTGATTTCAGGGCAGACAGCGCATGAAAGATTATGCTCTTTGCACCATAATTCAAGCTTTTCAGCCGTTCCCAGACCGCCTGCTCCGAAGGTGAAGTCAAACCCGCAGACGATTCCGGAGACATCGAGCCCGGATACAATCTGATTTAAGAATTCATCCCACGGCATTTCCATCATCGCTTTGTTGAAATGAATGAAGATGACATCATTTATGCCGTATAGACGGTTTATTATATTTTCACGTTCAAGACAGTCAGATATAAGCGGAACGCTTTTACCGGTAATGACAGATGACGGGTGAACGTCAAAGCTTAAAACCGCAGGGGAGGCATTGCTGTTTTCAGCCATTTCCTTGGCTTTTTTTAAAAGAGAACCGTGGGCAATATGAACGCCGTCAAAAAAACCCAGGGCGATGATTTTTGACATTTCTGCTCCTTTTGCTGATGCATGAATACAATAAAAAAACACCTGAAAATCTTCAGGCGTGAAATAAAACTCTTCTTTCATCCGGACTTTACCGTCGGTACCGGAATCTCACCGGTTCAGCCGGAAAGGCTTGCGGACTATAACCGCCGGTCGGGGATTTCACCCTGCCTTGAAGATATGGGTATTATACTACTTTAGTATTGCAAAGTCAATGACATTGTGATATTATTAACATTGTTCGTAAATAAAATAATTAATAAATAAGGAGAACATTTATGGCAAAATATGATGTGGTGGTCGTTGGAGCAGGTAACGCAGGTCTGTCCGCGGCCCTTCAGTGCCAGCTGGCGGGGAAGAAGACTCTTCTCATAGAGCAGCATAACCTTCCCGGCGGATGCGCAACGAGCTTCCGCAGAGGGCGCTTTGAGATTGAGCCTTCTCTTCATGAAATCTGCGACTACGGCCCGGCTGACAATCCCGGAGATGTAAGGAATATCCTTGAGGGTTACGGGGTTAAATTGGAGTGGCTGAGAGTTCCTGACTGCTACCGCTGCGTTTCAAAGTATTCTGACGGAACAGTTATGGATGTTACGATGCCTTCAGGCATTGACGAATTCATCGATGCAATGGAGAAGTACGTTCCGGGCTCACGCGAAAAGATGGTTAAGCTCTTTGACCTCTTCCAGGAGGTTCTTGACGGTATCGCTTATATTACCGCATCCAAAGGCCATGCGGATTCAAAGGTTCTGCAGGCTGATTATCCCGATATGCTCCGCACCGGCGCATATTCGACGAAGAAGGTATTCGACGCTCTTAAGCTTCCGCAGAAGTGCCAGGATATTCTTTCAATTTACTGGTCATACTTAGGCGTTGATATGGATCACCTTGCATTTATCCACTATGCGGCAATGGTTCATAAGTACGTTTCCCGCGGAGCATATATTCCCGCGCATACCTCACATCAGTACTCAACCGCTATGATTGAGCGTTTCAGAGAGGTCGGAGGAGACGTATGGTTTAACTGCCGCGCTGAGGAGTTCCTGTTTGACGGGGACCGCTGCTGCGGAGTTAAGACGAGCCTCGGGCAGGTAGACTGCAAGTACGTTCTTGCAAATATCAATCCGGATATAATTTACGGAAAGATGATGCCGAAGGAGCTCGTTCCCGAGCGCGAAAAGAAGCTGTCCGCGGCCCGCGGCCGCAGAATGGGCGCGCGTATGTTTACGGCATATTTCTGCTGCGACAAGTCAGCTGAAGAGCTTGGAATCAAGGATTACAACATATTCCTTCCGGGAACCTCTGATTCTGTCAAAGAATACGCCAATATTATGAACGGAGCAAAGACGAACGATTATGCGATATTCCTTTGCTACAACATTGTCCAGCCTGAATTTTCTCCGAAGGGAACGTGCGTTATTTCCTTTACGACGTTCGGAGCACCTCAGGATTGGAATGATTTGAGCCAGGAGGATTACTTTAAGTTCAAGACTGATATTGCAAAGAAATTCTTAAAGACAGCAAAAGAAAAGATTGGCGTGGATTTAACCGGCCATATCGAAGAGATGGAGGTTTCATCTCCCTGGACGTTTGCCCGTTATCTCGGCGTTCCTGAAGGCTCTGTTTACGGTTATGAGACGCGCGACTGGGATGGCATGATGGCAAGAATGATGATGCTCGGCTCTGACTATCCTATTAAGGGACTGCGCCCGATCGGAGCGGCAGGCCCACGCGGAGACGGATATTCCGCAGCTATTATCTGTGGCCAGCTGATGGCGGCAAATGCTCTTCGCGAACTCAATGAAGAAGGAGGGAACAAGTAATGTCTAAGGATCTCGGAATTAAAATAGGCCTTATAGGCAAGTTCGACATGCTCAAGTTCAAAAACATGAGTAAGGTTCGCGAAAAGGCTATTCAGGCAGCTCCGGCAAAGGAAGTTGACGGAGAATTCAAAATAAACCAGAATGCGAAGGCTCTTCATCCGGACTTCTTAAACCTCGTTGTGGATGAGGTTATTGACCATGCAGATGCGGCAGCAAAGACGTTCGTTTTCAAGGCAAAGGACGGCGGATCGCTTCCTTATTTCCGCGCAGGACAGTACATCTCTCTTAAGCTGCCCGTTGACGGAAGCTTTGTTACGCGTTCATATTCTTTATGCTATACCCCGAAGGCTGCATTAAACGGAAAGTATGCAATTACGGTCCGTTCAAATCCGGGCGGATTTGTTGCGGATAAGCTTTTAGAGACGGTTAAGGTTGGCACGGAGCTTGAATCCTCCTGCCCGCAGGGCTTCTTCTATTATGAAGACCTCCGCGATGCAAAGACGGTTATCGGCCTTGCAGGCGGTTCGGGAATTACGCCGTTCCTTTCAATGGCTAAGGCAATTGAAGACGGAACGGAGGACTTCAATCTTGTCCTCTTATTCGGTTCACGCGATGAAAAGAACATCCTCTTTAAGGATGAGCTCGACAGAATAGCGGCTGCATGCCCGAAGTTCAAAGTAGTGCATGTTCTCTCCGATGAGGAGAAGGAAGGCTATGAGCACGGCTTTATCACGGCTGATATTATTAAGAAGTACGCTCCCGAGGGAGAGGAATACTCGGTATTTCTCTGCGGACCTGAGGCAATGTACAAGTTCTTAAAGCATGAGATTAAAAAGCTCGGTCTGCCGGAGCGACTCTTCCGCCGCAAGCTTATTGACGTTACGAAGACTCCGTGGGAGTGCGACGGATATCCTCAGGATGCAAAGGGCAAGACGTTTAAGGGAACTGTTCATCAGGGACCGGAAACCACTGAGATTAAGGCAAGCGCTGATGAGCCGATCCTTGTTGCTTTTGAGAGAGCCGGCATAAAGGCTCCTTCACGCTGCAGAGCGGGCGAGTGCGGATGGTGCCGTTCAAAGCTTCTCGGCGGAAAGATATTCATCCCGAAGGATAATGAGCTTCGCCGCTGGGCAGACGTTGAATACAATTACATTCATCCCTGCTGCACGTTCCCGGTAAGCGATTTTGAAATCGAGGTTCCGGGCGAGTATCTCTGATGCTTAACTGAATATTAAAAAAAGCCACTCTTATAAAGAGTGGCTTTTTTATGCGGATACGCCGGGGGATTAAACCAGTTTGTATTTGTTACAAATGGAGAGAATTTCTTTTGAAAGAGCATGTTTGACTTTGCCGCGGTCAAGCTCGCGGCAGTGAGCGCTTACGCGGACAGTATAAATTTTAAAGCGGCTGTCAAATGAAACCACGCCGTCATAAGAGATGTTTCCGATGATGAGGTCTTTGAGACGCTCCTCCATATCAGGAATCTCTTTTTTGAGTATATCTTCAAATTCATTCAATGGCGTTGCCATACTCAGAGGAGAATCGGTAAATGCTCTTGAGAGCTTCTTACTGCGGTTTTCAACCTGATTTATGGAGCTGTTGCTGAATATTGTTATATCTCCGCTGCGGTTTTCGCATTTTGTTGAACGGAGGCCGATTTCCTTGACGCGGCCGGTATAACCTCCGATAGTGATGATATCCCCGATTTTGAACTGGCCTTCAATTAAGAGGAAGAAGCCTGCAAGGATATCTTTTATGAGGCTCTGAGCACCTAAGCCTATTAAGATGGAGAAGGCTCCGAGGGACGTGAGGACTGTTTTAACGTCCATACCGAAGAGATAGAGGCTGTCAAAAATACAGAACAGGACGCCGATATATTTTATGATTGAGACTGCAAGACGGCAGAACGTCTGGGCTTTTGTTGAAAGATTTTTTGAAAGGAAGTCGAGAACTTTGCCTATGACAAAGAATCCGGCAAAAACGAAGAGGAAACAGATAATACATGCCGTTATGGAAATGAAATTTACTCCGCGGGTCCAGTTACCGTAAAGAACATGCCAGAAAATGGAGAATTTATTATCAGTGGCAATACAATATACACCGTACAGAATTATCAGCGCAATCATTATCCGCAGGCAGATCCGGATTACGGAGTAGAGCTTTTGCTCGGGGCTCATCTTGCGGAATTTTACGTCCGCATCCTCATCGGAAATTTCCGGGGCGAGCGTTATATCTCCGCCGTCAATCACAAGGGCGTCATTATTGCTCATTCGGGATATCGCCAAGGCGAGAAGCCCGAGAAGAAGCATAGCGAAAACCGTGAACGGGATATAGGCTCTTAAAAACATTGAGGTTCCGCCGATAGTATCCTCATCGGTATAATAGGCGTAATAATAACTCCCGTCAGAGCCGTCGACTACATCAAGACCGGAATTCTCGCATTTTAACAGATATTTGCTGTCACTGAGTTTGACTGCGCTGAGATAGTCGCCTTTGAAGCAGTTAGGATGGGTAAGGCCAAGCTGCTCAAGATCGGCGTCTTTGAATTCCTCAGGCTTGTAAAGAATCTGGACGGAATCATCATCATTATTAACCTGAACCATAACGATTTTACAGTAAATAATGGTTTCAAGGTCTTTAATTGTATCTTTGAAGCAGTCATAATATGAGATATGCTCGGGCGGGCATGGGGTTTTTGCGAGGAGAAGGCCGTATTCCAGGGATGCCTCGCCGTCTGAAGATGAGCAGAAAACAGTTTCTCCGTCAACCGGTTTAACGTAAAGACTGACAGGAACACCGATGGTTATATAGCCGTCACTTTCATCAACGGAAGAATCCGTCTGGCGGAAAAGAGTTTTACGGAAGTTATCATTGCTGAGAGAGCCGTTCCAGGAGGGCGTGCTTGAGGCAATGATTCTTCCGTTGCAGTCATAAATGCAGATTTCCTCAATGCCGGAATCACGGCAGGATTGAGCCAGATATGATGAGGATGCGATACTGACCGTCGGATTGCCGAGCGTGTCATTTACAGTCCGGCTCGTACCGTCTTCATCACAGACCTCGTAATAAATGAATCTCTGAGAGGAATCTTTATTCAGGATTTTTTCCGCATTTTTTTCAAAAGATTCCGCGGCGGATTTTGCTGATGCAATACCGTTTTCGGCAAGCAATTCCGATTCATTTCTATTTATTTCAAGACTGCTGGTGAGAGTTGAGTTAACGATATCTGTCTGGAAATCAAATATATCGCGGATAAGCTTGATGCCTGTAAGATTTGACAGATAAAACGTCAGAAGGAAGAAAAACAGACCGCATCCTGCAATCAGAAGGAGAATTCTGTTCCGCATTTTTTTGTCGTAATCTTCCTTTTGGTCATGCCTTAGCCTGTCGGCCTTGAGATAGAGAGTATAACAGGCAACAACGATTGCTATGAAAATAAAAACGAATATAAAGCAAAAAACATATTCAGGATAGAAATTCTGATCTTCTTCGCTTAAATAAAATACCGTGATATCTCCGAAGGATTTCGTTGAAATATCCTTTGCAAAGACAATATACCTGTTGGAGTCACGAAGAGTTATTATATGGGTACCGATGCCGGACAGAAGATCTTTGCTGAGCCCGGCGGATTCAAAGCTGCAGTTTTCATAAACTATTCCGAAGGGATCAAGGAAATAAAGAACGGTATCGCTGCTTTTATCAATCGCCCCGACGAAATCGCTGTCAGTTGAAAGGTTAAGGGTATTGGAGAGACTGAATATGTCACTGTAACCAATCGTCTGGATGGTTTTATCGTTCCCGGTTATATTTTCGGCAAACGAGTTGACAACATTTTCGGCCTCCTCATATTGCTCTATTTCTGCGGCGCGTTTTTCATATAAGAGAGTAAATCCTGAAAAAATGACAACCGACAGGATTACAGCTAAAATGACGACCCATCTTTTCGTTTTCATTATTCAAAGCCTCCGGAAAGGATATATTTTACTGTTATTGATAAATATTATAACATGCAGGGGCTGAAAAGTGGTAGAAATTATTTTTTGGCATGTTTTAACATATTGATATCATGCATATATATTCATTTTTGTGAAAATTGAATGGTTGACAGTTTCAATTTAATGTGTTAAAGTCCGAGTATAACCGAAGCAATAATAGAGGCGCGAAGCTCATCAGTACTTTCCCGAGGCTCTCAGAAGGCCTTTGACAGGAAAGAAAAGGGATCTTCGCCGAAGCTGAAATCCGGCTGAGCGGATAGATGCTGGGCGCAGGCAGAATATGTTTGCGACTGTCGCATTAATTAATGCGGAGTGCTATTGTTCGCGCTGATATTTCCTTTCCATGGAAGGGTTTGAGCGGTCGAAGCACAACGCTTCGGCCAAATTTTTTACCCGAAAAAGGGAAAGGAGATTCATCATGAACAGAATCACAAGATCAGCAGCAATCCTTCTTATCGCAGCATTCGTTTTCTCTTTCACAGCATCAGCTTATGCAGACGTTCCCTCAGGAGTTGAGGACGGGGTTCTCACGGTTGCAATGGAATGCGCCTATGCTCCTTACAACTGGGCACAGACCGACGATTCAAACGGAGCAGTTCCTATTTCAGGCTCTGACCTTTATGCAAACGGTTATGACGTTATGATGGCAAAGCTTCTCTGCGAAGCAAACGGCTGGGACCTCGAGGTCGTTCAGCTCGACTGGGACAGCCTTATTCCCGCGGTTATGACGGGAACCGTTGATGCGGTTATCGCGGGCCAGTCAATGACGGCTGAGAGAATGGAAGCGGTTGACTTTGCAGGGCCTTACCTCTATGCATCAATAGTCTGCTTAACTCTTCAGAGCAGCCCCTTTGCATCAGCCCAGGGAATATCTGAGCTTTCCGGAGGCCGGGCAACGAGCCAGAGCGGAACAATCTGGTATGACAGCTGCCTGCCGCAGATTGAAGGCGCTCAGATTACCACAGCTAAGGATACTGCCCCTGCGATGCTTATGGACCTTGAGACGGGAACGGTTGACTTCGTTTGCACGGATATGCCGACAGCTCAGGGCGCATTAATCGTATATCCCGATATGACGATACTTGACTTTACCGGAACTGACGATGACTTTGACGTCAGCGATGAGGATATTAATATCGGAATTTCTCTTATGAAGGGCAACATCGTTTTACTCGATGCTCTCAATGCGGTTCTCAATGATATGACAGCTGACGACTTCAATGAGCTCATGGCTCAGGCAATTGCGGTTCAGCCCATCGAGGATTAATTCAGATTAAAAACAGTTTCAGCATTCTCCGGAGGAAAGATAATGTTTGGTGAGCGTTTCTCGCTTCTTATAACAGATATAGGCAAGCTTATGGATAAGTACGGCAGCGTATATCTCAAGGGAGCCGGCAGCACGATATTACTTGCGGTTATTGCAACGTTTATAGGGTGCGTTATAGGGTTTGTCTGCGGAATTCTTCAGACGATTCCGTGCAGCGAATCCGACAGCCCGGTTAAGAAGTTTTTTCTCGGGCTTATAAGAGTTATCGTGAGAATCTACGTTGAGGTTTTCCGCGGTACGCCGATGATACTGCAGGCGGTGTTTATATATTACGGGTTGCCGTATTTTTCAGGGAATCAGCTTCAGTTCACGAATATCTGGACGGTTTCGATACTCGTTGTTTCAATCAACACGGGGGCGTATATGTCGGAATCCGTAAGAGGAGGAATACTCTCAATTGACGTGGGCCAGACGGAGGGTGCCAAGGCTCTCGGAATGACGCATCTTCAGACGATGGTGAACGTTATTCTTCCGCAGGCACTGAGAAATATCATGCCGCAGATAGGAAATAACTTTATTATCAACGTTAAGGATACGTCAGTCATGTTCATCATCGGCTTTACGGAGTTCTTTGCGGTTCATAAAATGGCGGTCGGAGCGACGTTCAAATATTTCCCGTCAGCAGCGGTTGAAATGGTCGGATACTTCTGCATGACGCTGCTTGCATCATTTATCTTAAGGCGCGTTGAAAAGAAGATGGACGGAAGCGATAATTATGAGCTCGTGAACGATGACCAGCTTGTTATGACGGCCGGAACTTATAACCACCCTGCAAAGGGCAGCCCCTTTGACGAGAGAAACACGGAATTTGACGGCAGGGAGGGCAGATGATGAGCGAGCTGATTCTTCAGATAAACCATCTTTCAAAGAGCTTCGGAACGCATGAGGTTCTTAAGGATATCGATTTCACCGTGAATCAGGGAGATGTTATCAGTATCATAGGCTCTTCAGGTTCAGGGAAGTCCACTCTTTTAAGATGCATTAATCTTCTTGAAACGCCGACAGGCGGTGAGATTCTCTACCATGGGGAGAATGTTGCAAGAAGAGGATATAATGCAGCAGAGTACAGATCCAAGGTCGGAATGGTGTTCCAGTCATTTAATCTGTTTAATAACATGACGGTTATTGAAAACTGCATCATAGGGCAGGTTAAGGTTCTGGGAAGAACGAAGGAGCAGGCTAAGAATGAGGCAATGCGGTATCTCGGGAAGGTCGGGATGAGCGCATATATAAATGCAAAGCCCCGCCAGCTCTCGGGAGGACAGAAGCAGCGCGTTGCTATTGCAAGGGCGCTTGCGATGAGCCCGGAGGTTATGCTGTTTGACGAATGCACGTCCGCTCTTGACCCTGAGATGGTCGGGGAGGTTCTTGACGTTATGAAGGACCTCGCGTCAGACGGAATGACGATGCTGATTGTTACCCATGAGATGGGATTTGCAAAAGATGTTTCGTCGAGAGTTGTGTATATGGCAGACGGCGTTATATGCGAGGAAGGCTCTCCTGAAGAGATTTTCACAAATCCGAAGGAACCGAGAACGCGTGAGTTCTTATCAAGATATCTTTGAAAAAAATTATTATAAAACCCCGGATCGCTTTGATTCGGGGCTTTATAATATAAAAAAGTTGTTGATGAAAGAGGAGAATAACAGTATAATAAAAATATAAATAAATATTACTGAAGTCCCCGAACTGCTTTTATTCGGGGTTTATTTATAATTACGTAAAAAATGAAAGGAGAGAAGAGAAAATGAAGCAGAAAAAAATCGTGGCATTTATTGCCGTTCTTGCAGCTATACTTGTTTTGGGGTCTGTTCAGGTATTTGCAGAAACCGCTGAACAGATTGACGCGCTTATATCAAAGTGCGAAGAGGACTGCGTGGGTATGCTTTCTTATGATGAAGCGCATCAGTGCCTTAAACTGACTTATGACGGAAGCGATGAAGCCGGGGCTGCTTTGAATGCAGTGAGAACTCTGGCTGAATCAGGGAAAGTTAAACGGCTTACGGTCGAATCCGTTTCGGGCTGCTGGCCTCAGGAACCGGTATCTAAAATCGGGAGTCTTGTTGTGCAGGGAGAAACGCCTCAGGGTGTGGTTCCGGGATTGTTTGAAGGCCTGACGGAGCTTATTATTGACAGTGAAAGCTGCGGGCTTGAGGAAATATTCTGGGGTAATTGCCAGACGCTTAAGACAGTATCTGTTGAGCGGGCGGAGAGCGTGGTTATTCCCGATGCTATGACGGATGGCGGAGAGCCGCAGCTTCTGTTTCCGAATCTTGAAACTTTTTCGGTGGGGATTCAGAGCGTGAATGAGAAAATGAGCGTTGTTGATCACCATCAGTGGAGCGCTGAGGAAATAAAACAGAATTTTCCAAAGCTTGCGAATATTAATTTATATGTTCCTTATACAGGCAATACGCATGAACTTTTCAGCACGATTCTTTCAATCAAGGGCCTGAAAACATTTAACGGCCGTGCTCCGTCAGCATACGGGAGATTTTTCGGATATCCTCTGGAATACATTGAATCTGAACTGGGCAGCGAAATTAATATGTGCGACCCGAGAGATGAGGAGAATAAGGGAAATAATCTTCAGACGAACGGAGGTCTGCCGGGTTCAATAAAAGGAAAAGTATATATTTACGCTGAGGATTCGCATGACAATAATCTGCCGGATAACGAAGCAGTCTGGGAAAGCAATTCTGACGGAGTGACAGAACGCGACTTCTACGGAATTTCTCCGCTGTATCTGCGTGATCCGGAAACCCCTGATTCTGAAACATGGCTTGCATATATTTATGAGTTCGATAAACTGGTGGGTTATTATTATCCTGTTGATGCAAACGGGCATCTTATGAGAAATTCGGATTATAAGGAACCCGGATATCAGGCAGAAACGAGATTGATACTTGTTGAAGCGGCCACAGGAAAGGTATATATGGGGGCTGCAGCAAATAAAAATCCTCCGCAGACAAATCAGTATACTACTTACGGAGATTACTGCCCGCAGACAGCTATCGGGAAACTTATGACATTGCTTCCTAAGGATATAGGCTCTTATGCAGGATGCACGTATGATGAGATTGAGAATACAATCAACGATTACAGATATGAACAGAGAGTCAGCGCTAATGCTACCAACGGAACGCCGTCATCGATGACGGGGAAAACATATATCAAAATTGACTGCGGATGGTCGGAATGCAATATGGATTCAGATGAATACTCCGGAAGCGGTTATTTCTTCGGGCTACCTACAGATTCTCTTGCTACAGATCCGGATGAAGCAGATTGGTATGTTTTCATCGCGGATACATCGAGGCAGACAAAGACGTATCCTGACGGAGATGAGGGCTACAGAATTGAAACACATCTGTTCGTTATTGAAAAGGCGACCGGAAAAGCCTGGGATAAGGTTGTTGCATATTCAGATCCTCCGGCTGTCCGGAATTATGAAGATTATCAGGTGCAGTTCAGCAGTCCTGAAAAGGCGTTTGATACGCTCCGCCCGCTTATGAAGTCGGATTACGGCCCGTATTATAATTGCAGTTCAGGAGATATATATGCGGTGATAAGCGGATTCCGCGAATCTGTTAATAAAGATGAATATGGAAGATCATTCCCGGAAATCTTCTATTCAAAAATAGAAACATCCGCTACATTGCCGTCAGCTATCTCAGATAATGTGTATGTTGATCTCGTCGGTGAATTCCATGACGGAGATTTCACTATTGAAGAAGACTGCTTCAGATTACCTAACGGCTGCATAAAGCGGACAAATGAGGATGATGCTGACTGGATGGCGTTTATATTCAACAGGGCGGTGCAGTCAAAGAAATATAATGATTATGAATTCGGGTATACAGTTGAAACCTATCTGATGCTCGTCGATAAGACTACGGGAAAAGCTTATATGAAATGCGTTAATTCGTCTCTTCCGCCAGCTAAACCGGAGGATGGAACATACGGAACGGAGGATTATTCGAAAGCATTTGGTGAGCTTTATAAGCGTATTCCGGCAAAGCTGTCAGTCAGATACGGATTTATTGAGCCTGAAAAAATAATTATTAATCTGGACAGACAGCTGCTCGTCGGCGATTCGAAAAGATTTTATGCAGAATTTGAGCCGGCACATGTAACAGATGAAAATGTTGAATTTGTTTCATCGAATCCGCGCGTTGTGAAAATTGAAGAGGATATGATTACGGCGGTTGCACCGGGAACTGCGAAAATTACAGCAAAGCATGGTTCGGGAGTAACCGGTGAAATTGAAGTTGAAGTTTTTCCGGCAGATGCCAAAGAGAATATTACGCCGTACAAAGTGGAAAAACCTGTTAAACCCTGATATAAAAATATATAATCTGTCAGGTTAAAGAAAATAGTATTTCAAAAGGGGCATAAACGGATTTAAGATTTTTTATAAACAGTCTCCGAAGAATTCTTCAAAGCTTTCTGCGGCGTATTCTCTGAGCTTTCTTGAATATCCCGAGTAACGCTCAAGAAGCAGCCGGCCGTAGTCAGTGAGATAGCTTTTGCCGCCTCCGGAGCCGCCTTGCGTGCGCGTTATGAGAGGCTTTGAGAGCTGGGATTCAAGAGTTCTTATTATATTCCAGCCGGTGGAATATGATATCTGCATTCTCTGGCAGGCGGTGCGGACGGATTGCGTCTCCTCAACCTGCGAAAGAAGCATGGCCATCTGCCCGTCAAAGAAGGGGATTTCTCTTGCGAGAGATACTTCGATTTCAGGACGGATAAGCTGACTGTTATGATATTTTAAAAGCGCGCGGTAGTCCTCGGGGGTGTCGGCATCGCAGAGGATGCCGGGGTCATCAACCTGAATTTCAGCCATTTTTTCACCGCAGGCTTCAAGAGCGCCCCGGAGGCCCTGTTCTCCGGAATTTGAGCAAATTATGTCAACCAATCTGGAGGGCAGCTTTATGGGATGCCCGGGTTCTCCGCTGCAGAAAGGGCAGGCTAGCTCCGCTTTGCAGGAAATAATTGCCTCAAGAGTGCTGAGCGAGAAAAGAGGGATATCCACGGGCGTGAAGAGAATGGAATCAACTTTATCTTTGAGGTATTCAAGACCGATTTTCACGCTGTCAAACATCTGGGTTGTTTCATAGTTTTCATTGCGGAGAAACACTATACCGTTTCCGGCAAGGTGACGCTCAAGCTTTTCGGCGTTATAGCCGGTAATCATGACGATTTTTTCTATTCCGGCCTGACGGAAATTCGCGACTATTCTCTGGGCAATGGAGATTGACCCGATATTCAGCATGGGCTTGAAATCGCCCATTCTGCTGGACATTCCAGCGGCGGTGATAAGCGCGCCTGTCGTCATGATGCAAGCCTCCTCTTTACTTTACGGTAAAAATGGTTTATGGTTAATATTTGATAAGCGATATTTATTATAATACAATTCGGGGGTGCTTGCAATGAAAACCGTTATGATATTCGGAGCAGGAATGATGGGCCGGGCTATAGCCAGGCTTCTGGGAGTTGAATATGAATTCCTGGGTTTTCTGGATAATACTGCGGAGGGCGAGGGAATATACAAGCCTGAAAAGGTTTTGGATATTAATCCTGAATGCGTTATTATAGGCGTGCTTGATTCAGACAGGCCGCTTGAGATGTGGGCCCAGCTTATGGGTTTGGGCTATAAGGGCGATATTATCCGCCCCAATGCGCTGAATATTTTTGATCCGAGGACTGCAGCGATGCGGCTGCTTGCGATGAATGCTCCGGAAGGGGACGTTGCGGAGCTCGGCGTTTTCAGGGGAAATTTCTCTTATGCCATATCTAAAGCTTTTCCCGGAAGGGCGCTTCATCTTTTTGATACATTTGAGGGATTTGACGGCAGAGATCTTGAGCAGGAGGAAGAGGAGGAGCATCACCACGAGGACTTCACCGATACTTCCGCGGAGGGCGTTCAGAAGCGCATACCGTCTGCCGTGATTCATAAGGGCTGGTTCCCTGAGACTTTTGCAGGCTGCGAGGATTTGAGGTTCGCATATGTGTCATTGGATGCGGATCTTTATGCGCCGACGAAGGCAGGGCTGGAGCTTTTCTGGCCGAGACTCAGCAAGGGCGGCAGCATAATGGTTCACGATTATATTTCAGCGCAGTTTCCGGACGTTAAAAGAGCAGTTGATGAATTCTGCAGCGCAGAGGGAATTCTGCCTGTACCGGTTGCAGACCTGCACGGGTCGGTTATCCTGATGAAACCGTAAAAAAGATACAGAATTGTATATAATGCACAAAAAGCAGCTTGAAATTTTTCCGAGTTGCTTTTTTTTACAACTTGCCACATGCATACATGTACGATAATATAATAGAGTATAATAATGCGCATGGTGCAAACAAAAAATAATGAGGACGGGAAAATGGACGAGGAAAAGCTTCTTGAAATTACAGCCAGCGAAATTACGGTGGAAGTTAAGGATGCAGCTACCGGCAGGATATACCGCCGTGAGCTTCCCGTTGATTTTTACGAAAATGCTCATTTTCTGAAGCTCTCGGGAGAGAATTTTGACGGGAGCACCTCCACGCTTGTGTTTTTTACGGCAAGAGGAGTGGAGAAAGCAAAGGATATTATGGGGCTCGGTCCGGATGAAGACCCTTGCGGTACCCATAAATAATAAATTTATCAAAAAAATTTTTTTACAGGAGGAAATCACATGATCAAGAAATCCCTGGTTATCAACGGCGTTAAGCGCAACCTGGTTCTTGACGGCGACGAGACCTTAGCAAAGGTCCTCCGCGAGCATCTGCTTCTTACAGGCTGTAAGATAGGCTGCGGCGAAGGCCATTGCGGCGCATGCAACGTCATCGTTAACGGCAAGGTTACCAAGGCATGTATCTTCAAGATGAGCAAGATACCCGATGGCGCTGAAATCACCACCATTGAAGGCGTCGGAACGCTTGAGGATCTGCATCCCCTGCAGGTTGCCTGGATGGCATACGGCTGCGCACAGTGCGGCTTCTGCACACCCGGCTTCATTATCTCCGCAAAGGTTTTGCTTGAGAACAATCCTAATCCTACCCGTGAAGAGGTTCGCGACTGGTTTAACAAGCAGCGCAATCTCTGCCGCTGCACAGGCTATAAGCCTCTCGTTGATGCAACGATGGCTGCAGCTGCAGTTCTCCGCGGCGAGATGAAGAAGGAAGATCTCATCTTTAAGCAGACTGAAGACAGCATTAAGGGCACGAAGTATATCCGTCCCTCTGCTGCACAGAAGGTTACAGGTACATGGGACTTCGGCGCTGACGATGCTCTCAAGATGCCGGGAACCCTCCGCCTTGCTCTTACGCAGGCTAAGGTCAGCCATGCTAACATCAAGTCTATCGATATCAGCGAAGCTGAGAAGATGCCGGGCGTCTTCAAAGTTATCACTGCAGACGATATTCTTGCAGCAGGCGGCTCCAATAAGATTAACGGCCTTGTAATGCTTCCGAAGCATAATAAGACTGACGGTTTCGAGCGTCCTGTTCTCTGCAAAGAGAAGATATTCCAGTTCGGCGATGCAATTGCTATAGTTGCAGCTGACACTGAAGAGCATGCACGCGCTGCGGCAGACGCAGTTAAGGTTGAAATCGAAGAGCTTCCCGCTTACATGAATGCAATTGATGCAAAGGCAGAGGATGCAATCGAGATTCATCCGGGAATCCCCAACGTCTTCTATGAGACGAACTGCATTAAGGGCGATGACTTTGACTGGGCCTCTATTCCTGATGCACAGCAGGTTGAGATTGAGAGCTATTGCTCACGTCAGCCTCACCTGCATCTTGAGCCGGATAACGGCTACGGCTACTATGATGAAGACGGAATGCTCACTATTCATTCCAAGTCCATCGGTATCCATCTGCATATGCCTATGATAGCAGGCGGTATCGGCGTTGAGATGGAGAATCTGAGAATGGTTCAGAACCATGCAGGCGGCACGTTCGGCTACAAGTTCTCCCCCACCAACGAAGCTCTCATCGGCGCGGCTGTCAAGATCACCGGCAGACCCTGCTCACTGAACTTCAACCAGTTCCAGAATATCACTTACACCGGTAAGCGTTCACCTGCATTTATGCACATCAAGCTCGGCGCTGATGCAAACGGCAAGCTGCTTGCTCTGTGGGGCGACAACTATGTTGACCACGGTCCTTACTCCGAGTTCGGCGATCTGCTTACGATGCGTCTGAGCCAGTTCACCGGCGCAGGCTACGGCATTGCATCTATCCGCAATAAGAGCCAGACCGTATTTACCAACCATGCATGGGGTTCTGCATTCCGTGCTTACGGTTCACCTCAGTCCTTTATGGGCTCAGAAATCGCAATTGATTGCCTCGCAGCAAAGATGGGCATTGACCCGTTCGAGATGCGCGCAATGAACTGCTACAAAGAGTCCGAAGGAACAACGATCCCGACAGGCTATCCTCCCGAGGTTTACTGCGAGGAAGCATTGTTCGATAAGGCACGTCCTCTCTATGAGGCAGCCAAGAAGAGAGTTGCCGAGAAGAATGCAAAGTCCGATGGCAAGATGAAGTACGGCGTTGGCGTTTCCCTCGGTGTTTACGGCTGCGGTCTTGACGGCGTTGACTCCTCTTCCGCATATGCAGAGCTGAATCCTGACGGAACAGTTACGATGTATGCATCCTGGGAGGATCACGGCCAGGGCGCAGATATGGGTATTATCACTTCTGCACACGAGACTCTCCGCCAGGCAGGAATTAAGCCTGAGCAGATCAGACTCGTCATGAACGATACCAAGTTTACTCCGAACTCCGGTCCTGCAGGCGGATCACGTTCACAGGTTATGTCCGGTAATGCATGCCGTCTCGCAGCAGAGAACCTGATTGCCGAGATGAAGAAGCCCGACGGAACGTTCCGCACCTACGATGAGATGGTTGCTGACGGCAAGAAGCTGAAGGTCGAAGGCAACTGGGTCACCGATTACTGCGCAGCTCATCCTGTCGATCAGGATACTGCTCAGGGCGAACCGTTCGCAACTTACATGTACACCATCTTCCTCCCCGAGGTTGCTGTTGATACCACAACCGGTAAGGTAAAGGTTGAGAAGTTCACATGCGTAGCAGACGTTGGAACTATTATGAACAGACTGCTTGTTGAAGGCAACTTCTACGGCGGACTCGTTCAGGGCATTGGCCTTGCTCTCAGCGAGGACTTTGATGACCTCGAGAAAGAGACAAGCCTTCTCAAGTGCGGTATTCCTTATCCCTGCGATGCTCCGGATGATATCGAGCTCGTATTCAATGAGACGTACCGTCCGAACGGACCTTACGGTGCAGCCGGCTGCGGCGAGGCTCCTCTGGATGCTCCTCACCCCGCAATCCTGAATGCAATTTACAACGCCACGGGCGCTCGTATTACACGCATTCCGGCACGTCCTGAAAAGGTTCTCGCAGCTTTAAAGGCTCTTGAGAAATAATATTTAATCAATTATAATGGAGAGGCGGAATTACTTCCGCCTCTCTTTCTAATGAATTTTGTGTTATAAACACGCTACTACAGGCGCATTTCTGCGCAGATTTTACGGAGTATAAGTTATGAGATATATTCCCGAACGCGGCTCGACGCATGTATATCACGTTTCAAAGATGGATAAGGATGAAATGGATGAGCTTATGAGCCGCTGCACCTATGAAAATCCTCCCTTCTGCAATGCGGCATGCCCGTTAAAGCTGGATGTTAAAGCTATGCTTGCAGCCGTTTCCGCGGGGGATTTTAAAAAGGCTTTCCAGACATATACAAAAGCGACAGCTTTTCCGTCTCTGCTTTCTGGGGGGTGCGAAGCACCGTGCGGGAAGAAATGCCGCATGAATGAGGTTGGAGACGGCATCAGAATCAGAGATATTGAGCGGATTATTGCCGGCTGCGGGGAGAAAACCGGCGGAAGCAGCGTATTCCGCATGAAAAAGAAAAAGACGGTTGCGCTTTTCGGAGATGATGTTTTTACGCTTTTCCTGGCAGGTGAGCTTGAAAAGAAAATGTATCCGGTAACCGTGTTTACTAAGGCGCCGGATATGGAGAGTTTTCTTAATCTGAATAATGCTGCCGGTGAGCTTGAAAGGCTCTCGGGCATGGATATAGATTTTGTTTTCGGTTTTGATTTTTCATTATTTGAGGAAAAGAAAACCGGGTTTGATATAGTATGCGCATCAGATGCTGTTGCAGCTATGGCATATCCCGATGCCGTTTGCGATGAGGCGCTTATGTACTGCAGAGAGTACGGAATTATTCTGGGCGCAGGAGAAGGAATACTTGAGTGCGCATTCAATGCGAAAAAAGCTGCGCTGTCAGTGGACAGGCTTGCGCAGAATCTCGACCCTGCCAATACCCGCGGGGATGAGGGAGCGGTTGAAAGCAGACTTTATACTAATTTAGCTGTTGCTGAGAAGAAAAAGGCCGTAACCGTAACAGATATGAACAGCGCTTCAGAGGAAGCTTCGCGGTGCATACAGTGCGCCTGCGAGGAGTGCACCAAAGGCTGCGCATTCCTTGCTCATTATAAGAAAAAGCCCGGACTTTTGGGAAGAGAAATATTTAATAACACCCAGATTATTATGGGTGACCATCAGCTTAACAAGCCGATGAATTCCTGTTCTCTTTGCGGGCAGTGCACAGTTACCTGCCCGAACGGCTTTGATATGGCGAAGGTGTGCAAAAGTGCACGGGAGAATATGGTTTCGACTGATAAGATGCCGCATTCTCCGCACGAATTTGCTCTTATGGATATGTTTTTCAGCAATGAGGAGGCGTTTTTGGCAAAGCCTCAGCCGGGCTTTGAAAAATGCAGATATGTGTTTTTCCCGGGATGCCAGGCGGCAGCCATTGCTCCGGCGACCGTTAAAGCTGCCTACGAGGATTTGAGCAAAAGGCTTGAAGGCGGAGTTGCGCTTATGCTCGGCTGCTGCGGAGCTGTTTGCGATTGGGCGGGCAGGCTTGATTATAAGGATGAAACTGAAGCCTTTATTGATGCGGAGCTTGAGAAGCTCGGCAATCCCGTTATTATTGCAGGCTGCCCGACGTGCAAAAAGGAGCTTTCAAGGCATGAGACGGTTGGAATATGGGATATTCTGAATAAAATAGGGCCTCCTGAAGAAAGAAGGCTTGGCGGGGAATTCGCTATGCATGATTCCTGCGGAGCAAGAGGAGAGCCGGAGACGCAGAAGGCCGTCAGGGAGCTTGCAGCGAAGCTGGGATGCAAACTCTCGGATATTCCCTACAGCGGAGATGAGACGATGTGCTGCGGATACGGCGGGCTTGCGCAGTACGCAAACCGTGAGGTTGCGGTGGAGATGACTGATAAGTGCCTTTCTCTTACTGATGCGCCGTATATCAGCTACTGCATGGCCTGCAGAGACCGCTTTGCCCGCGAGGGAAGAGAAAGCCGCCATATTCTTGAGCTTGTTTACGGGACTGATGCCGGAGATCCGCCTGACATAAGCGAAAAACGCTTTAACAGGCTTACGCTTAAGCGCGATCTTCTGAGAGAGCTTTGGGGAGAAGATATGCAGGAGGAAAAACCTGATTTTGAAATTGAATATACAGATGAGGCACGCAGCCTTATGGATGACAGAATGATTTTAACTTCCGATGTTGAGGAGGTTCTTAAGCATGTTCATGAAAGCGGCGAGGCAATACGAGACGAAGAAACAGGGCTTCTGATTGCGAATTACAGGCTCGGAAACGTTACCTTCTGGGTGAAATTCACAGAGACGGAGAACGGATACCTCGTTCACAGAGCTTACAGCCACCGCATGACGGTGCAGAAAAGGACAGGGACCTGATATGGCTGAAAACAGAGACGAAAAAAATTATTATACCGTTGACCCGGAGGGAAAGCTTTTCTGCATGAAGTGCGGGGTAAGGCTTGAAAAGGGCAAAGCTAAATTTATGTATATCGGAAACGGATTTCCGGTTGAACTGCCGGTATGTCCGGGATGCGGCTTCGTATACGTTCCTGAGGAGCTGGCTTTGGGCAAGGTTTTGAGCGTTGAAAAATCTCTGGAGGATAAATGAACTCGCATCCTGAAAACACGTCCGAGCTTTTTGAGATGGCGGGCCTTCCGGATAATGCGCGGATTATTGACCTCGGCGCAGGGGACGGAAGCTCCGGCTGCAGCGTATGCGTTGATATTGCGCCGCGGGCGGAAAACGTAATAAAGGCGGATTTTTTTGATTTGCCTTTCCCGGATGAAAGCTTTGATGCGGCTCTTTCCCAGTGCAGCTTTTTTATAAGCGGGAATCCGCAAGGAGCTCTTCGGGAGGCTCACCGCATTTTAAAGCCCGGAGGAAAGCTTCTTTTATCTGATGTTTTTCTTTCAGAGCCTGAGCTTCCGGGCTTCCGGATTATAAAGATGAGGGATAAAACTGAGGATTGGCGGCAGTACTATCTCGAAATGCTCTGGCGCGAAGAAAACGTTCCGCAGGTAAAAGGAAAAGTAAAATATTATCTTATTGTTGCAGAAAAAGAATAGAAGGAGAAGGCATCGTGGACCTTATTGACAGAATAATGGAATTAAGCCGCTGCGGCTATTTCTGCTCCCAGATACTCGGAAAGCTTCTGCTTGAGACAGTGGGCGAAGAGAATGAGGGGCTTATTAAGGCGCTTGGCGGGCTTGACGGCGGAGTTGGATATTCTCAGGGATGCTGCGGCTGCATGACAGGCGGCTGCTGCGTTATCTCATATTTTACAGGTAAGGGCGGAGAGACTGATTTTGAAAATCGGGAGCATAAGAATGCGCTCGGAGAATTCACAGGCTGGTTTAAGGATGAGATGCTTTTGAATTATGGAGGAACAGACTGTTCGGATATTACGCGCGGAAACGCCGCAAGGCGGGTTGAGGTCTGCCCCCAGATTATTGCCGATACATATATGAAATGTATGGAAATTCTTCAGGAGAAGGGAATTGTCTGATTTCCCGGATAAAAACGGCGGTTTTACGGATAATCTTGACGGCTACAGGCCGAAGGTTTCTCAAAGCAGGATTGCCAGAATAATTACTGACTGCACTTCAGGGACGACCGGGCAGAGCAAGCGCGTTTATTACACAGCTTCAGACCTGGAGCGGACGGTTAATATTTTCATGAAGGGTATCTCAGAACTTGGGCAGGAGAAAATCCTTGTCGCATTTCCATCAACGGGGGAGTTCAGCCTGGGGAGCCTTATATGCCAGGCCGTAAGGCAAACCGGCTGTAAGCCGGTGATGCTTGAAGCGGATCTAAGTTACCTTAATATAGTTGACATAATTGAAAAAGAAAAGCCCGGCGGGTTTATAGGGTTTCCGCAGCTTCTGCTTGCTTTGCAGAGAATTACAGGCGGATGCTTTTCGGCGGGGCTTATATCGGGGGATTACTGCATTAAGGCGGACTATATGTGCCCGGTGTTTCCGCATTACGGCAGCCGCGAGATGGGGCTGGCGGGAGCAATTTCATGCAGGTGCCGGGAAGGTATGCATATGCGCCCGGATGTTATTATTGAAATTATTGATAATGAAGGAAAACCTGTTCCTGACGGATTTGAGGGAGAGCTCGTTATCTCTACGCCTCAGATGGAGGCGATGCCTCTTTTAAGATACAGAACAGGGGATTATACTTATATAATTCCGGATGCGTGCTCCTGCGGGAGCGAATGGGTAAGAATAGGCCCGGTCCGGAGAAAAACAGCTATTGAAGCATTTGATGATAAAGCTTTTGAGGATTCTTCGCTTCTGGATATCCGCGGGGAGAAAAGAATTACTCTTGCAAATCTTAAGGCAGACGATAAGCCTCTTTTCAAAGGGAAAAGGCATTGACGGAAAGGAGCAAATATGTTTATTTATGCAGATAATGCCGCCACGACGTCCGTGAGCGATGCAGCTTTCAATGCAATGCTGCCGTATCTGAAAGACTGTTACGGTAATCCTTCAAGTGCCTATACCTTCGGAAGAAAAGCGGCTGATGCGCTTTATGAGGCGAGAAATACCGTAGCTTCATGCATTAATGCCGATCCAAAGGAGATATATTTTACATCAGGCGGCAGCGAGGCGGATAATCAGGCGATAGTTTCTGCGGCTACGGCAGGGAAAAAACGCGGGAAAATGCATCTTATTTCATCGGCCTTTGAGCATCATGCTGTTTCGCATACGCTGAAAAAGCTTGAAAATGAAGGCTTTGATGTGACGCTACTCGATGTCCATTCTGACGGCGTGATACGCCTTGAGGAGCTTAAGGCTGCTATAAGACCGGATACAGCGCTTGTTAGCATAATGTTTGCAAACAACGAAGTCGGAACTGTTCAGCCGGTTGCGGAGATAGGCGAAATATGCCGCGGAGCGGGAGTGCCGTTTCACTGCGATGCCGTTCAGGCGGCGGGGCATATGCCGATTGACGTTAAAGCGATGAAGATAGATATGCTTTCGATGTCCGGGCATAAGTTTCATTCCCCGAAGGGGACGGGAGTTCTTTACGTTTCAAGGAATATGCCGCTTTACAGCTTTATTGAGGGCGGCGGGCAGGAAAGAGGCAAGCGCGCGGGAACTGAGAATGTTGCGGGAATAGCGGCATTGGCTGCGGCTCTAAAAGAATCGTGCGACAATATGGAGGAAAATACCGCAAAGACGGTTATGATGAGAGATATGCTTATAAAAGGACTTTCTCAGATACCGCACAGCGTTATTAACGGTAGCCTTGAAAAGCACGTGCCGGGGACTGTTAATATGTGCTTTGAGGGAATTTCCGGAGAGGAGCTTCTTCTTGCTCTTGATAAGGAGGGAATCTGCGCTTCGGCGGGAAGCGCATGCACGGCCGGAAGCGCGGACCCGAGCCACGTTCTCACGGCTATGGGAGTTCCGGCGGAGCTCGCGAGGGGCTCTTTGAGGCTTTCAATCGGAGAATATAACACTCCTGAGGAAATGAAGATAATAACAGAGATTTTGCCGGAGACTGTTGAGAAGCTGAGAGGAGAGTCTCCCGTCTGGCAGGAGCTTGAGAGCGGGAAAAAACAGCATCTGATATAACGGATAATATATAGAAATAACCCCGGCGCAGTTAAATCTGCGCCGGGGTTTTATATTTACAGATTATATTATTTTACTGCGGTAAGGTACTTTGCGCAGAAGGGCTTTATGCTGCCGCCGTCATATACGTGCAGGCTGCAGCGGTGCAGCCTCTCTATATTGAGATTGGAGGCATCCTGAAAAGCCATGGCGGAAACGGTCAGGCTGCGGTGCCTTACGTTATAAAGGAAGGTGTCAAAATCTGTTTCGCCGTCAAGGTTATCAGGAGGCTCGGGCTCTTCAGCCGGTCTTATCCAGTGCCTTGCAACATATTCGCGGTTATCCTTTTCACAGCCTCTTGCGGGAGAGGAATTCTTAAAGGAGCTCAGAGCTCTGAGCCCGCCTGAGGAGTTAACAATGAAAGAGGCGTGAAAGCCGCACAGGGGATGGTCGCACCGCGAAGGCATAAAGCTCTCTATAGGAATGCCGGATTGAAGGCTGAGGTCATGCATCAGCCTGTCAAGCGTGTAGCGCTTCCCATCATCCGGCGTTTCGGGGTATCTGCCGAAATAGGAGACGGGCTGAAAGTGGATACCTCTTACTGCCGGCATCAGAGAGCAGGCGAGATTAACAATATTACCGAGCTCGCTGTCATTTATGCCCGGAACTACCGTCGGAACAAGGGTTACTCCGAGGCTGCAGCTTCGGCAGACTTCAATCGCTTTGAGCTTTGTTTCGAGAAGAGGGGCACCGCGGAGAGCTTCATATATGCCGTCGGACGTTCCGTCAAACTGGAGAAAGACGATATCAAGCCCTGCATCTGCGAGAGTATGGGCAAAGGCAGGGTCGCGCGCAAGCCTGATGCCGTTCGTATTTACCTGAACGTAGCTGCAGCCCTGCTGTTTTGCATAGCGGATAAGCTTGGGGAGGTCATCGCGGAGCGTTGGCTCTCCGCCGGAAAGCTGCAGCAGAGGATTTCCGCATTTGCTGACTATATCGCGGACGGCAGTTTTGAGCGAATCGAGGGGAGGGTCGGAAGAAATATCTCCGCCGTTTGCAAAGCAGAAGCGGCAGCGAAGATTGCAGCGGTTCGTAACCTCAAGCAAAACGCAGCAGCTGCCGATTTCATGCTCGCTACATATTCCGCAGTTTTCAGGGCATGACAGACCTGCGCCTTCACAAAGCGGCGAGCTTCCTGAAGACCACAGATTGAAATCCGTAAGGCCCTGCCAGATGCAGGTTCTGAAAAAACCGTGTTTACTGCAGCGCTTTTCAAGATATATTCTGCCGTCGGACTCCTCCGAAAGCTCAGCGCTGATGTTGCGCAGGCAGACGGGGCAGACGGAACGCGTTTTCCTGATTATATTTCCCAAATCAGTCTCCCATATTGAAACATTCTTTTTTGAAGGGCGTAATTTCCAGATTATATTTTTCGGATGTGCTGTAAGCTGCGGACGTAATTATTTCATCAAGAGGTTCAGCGGGGCAGATACCGCTCGCGTTGAGAATAACGGCAATATCTGTGCATGCATTTTTAAAGCTTTGCGTAATCTCAATGGCTCTGTTTTTTCCGATAAGGTCGACCTTTCCGAAGTCACCTTCAGGCTCCCATGCAAGAAGCTTCAGATGCGGGATTTCATATCCTGCAGATGAAATACTGCCTCTGACAGCTTCGGCGAGGTCTGAAAGATATGCGTTGCCATCGAAATTATTGCAGCAGACGAGGGCTCTGTACTGGAAATAGTATTCGCTGATGCTGTCCATTGCGTTTATCAGTTTACCGCTTTCGTAGTTAATATCAGGGTGGCGCATGGATGCAGAGCTGCTTCTGAGAGCTTGCGAAAGCTCTTCAAGCCCTTCTTCTTTCAGGGCGCTTATGCAGATAACCTTGGCATCGGGGAAGCTGGCCTTAAGCCATTTGGCATAATCATCCTTTTGGGCGGATGAAATCGTGTCGCATTTATTGAACACTATAAGGTCAGCTTCTTTTAGCTGGGAATTATGAATATAGCAGACGCCGGAATCGCCGCCTGAACGGAGAATTTTAACTGTCTGCGGTTCAATAAGCACCGTAAAGGGGGCAAGCTCAAACTGCCCGGGGAATTTTTCGCTCAGACCGAAATAGACGTGCTCAAGGGCCCCGACTCCGAAGCCGGGGATGTCGGATATAACAAGCTCGCAGCCTTCATTAAAGAAGGAATTGAGCTTTGCGGCGAGATTTTCATGCTGAAAGCATATGCATTCGTCCGTCATCTCCGAGGCGCGGCAGCCGCTTAAAGCGGCAAGCTTGTTGTCGGCAAGATTTACGCCATGACCTAAGTCATTGGAAATCATTGCCGCCTTGCCGTAATGCAGGGAGTAATACTTCGTAAGGACTATCATGGTTGTTGTTTTCCCTGAGCCGAGGAAGCCGCTGAAAACGCAGAATTTTTTCATGCTGTATCCTTTAAAATAAACAGAATTGCACCGGCTGAGACGGATAATAATTTATCTGAGGGAGTTTGCAGTGAGAAGAGAGTACTCTTCATCAGTCAGATCGTGCCCGTAAAAGAGGCTGTAATATTCAGTTACCGATTCCTGAAGGTTATACGGGCAGTAATCGGGATAGAGAAGATAGCAGAGCCAGAGCATACCGAGATAACGCTGCACTGACGGGGGACTCTGCAGCCAGCCGTAAGGGCCGGTTGGAGTTTCAAAGAATTCTCCGTTTTTCACTGCGTTAAGCTGCTGCCAGGTCTGATCCTGCGCAACCTGGGAATATACGCTGTCCGGTGCAAATATTATAACATCAGGGTTCCATATAAGCAATTGCTCCATATCAACCTCGTTGCCGTCACCCGTGGCGACGGCGTCATCAAGCACGGCGATATTATCTGCAACGAGCTTTAAGGTTTCGGCATGGAAGGATGATTCAGCAAGGACATTCAGTCCTTTAGGGCCAAGGCAGTAAACAAGCCGCTTTCTGGCGCCTTCGGCATCAACCTTTTGCATAACGGAGTTAATATCGGCAAGAATGCCCTCAAGGTATTGAGCCATCGCTTCAGCCTTTTCCTGCTTTCCGAGAAGCTCACCGAGCTTTCTGTAGGCGGAGGGAGAGGTTATAGTTGTGGCGTTAATATGCACGAAAGGGATACCGGTCTGCTCAGAGAGAGCATCAAAATCCTCAGCTATGCTGCCCTTGGGTTCGCCAACGTCAATTACGATATCCGGATTTGCGGAAAGCAGCGCTTCAAGGTCCATTGTTCCTTTGCCGCCGTAAAGCTGGCCGAGTTCAGGAATTTCAAAAAGCCTTTCAGGGAGATACTTCTGAGCATTTTCGGAAAAGCTGTTTGAGGAGCCGGCCATAATATCGGATGCAATGGAAATCATGTATATCTGGGTGAGAGGCCCGGTGACTGCTATTGATTTGATTTCGGCAGGGATGGTAACCCTTCTGCCGCAATCGTCCGTAAAATCGCGGACTGCGGGGGCCTGACCTTCAGCGTCGGCTTTCTGGCAGCCGGAGAGTAAACCTGCTATTATCAGAATAACAAGCAGAATGGAAATACTTTTTTTCATAGTTATTTTCCTCCATAGCAAAGTGTAATAAAAAACAAGTTGCTTTAATTTACAATTCGGTTATAATACATTTATACTACGTTGTCAAGGATGCATTATGAAAAAACGTCAGACATTGTTAATTACAGGAATTCTTCTTATTGCTGCAATACTGCTTTCATTCCTTCTGGGGCGGTATAAGGTCAGCTTTCAGGCTCTTATAGGAGTGCTTACAGGTCAGATTAAAGATACTCCTGAAGCAATCGCCATATTGCGTATAAGGCTGCCGAGAATACTGATGGCGGTTCTCGTTGGGGCATGCCTGTCTGCAGCGGGGGCAGCTTATCAGGGCGTGTTTCAGAATCCTATGGCTGCGCCGGATATACTTGGGGCTTCTGCGGGGGCGGGATTCGGGGCTGCGATGGCAATCTTTATGAATGCAAGCTCTGCAGGGATAACTGCTATGGCTTTTGCAGCAAGCCTCGTGACGGTTTTGCTTGTCATGTATGTTGCAAGATTTACAAAGGGAGAGAGAGTTCTTGGAATAGTGCTTGCGGGAATTATGATATCGTCTCTTGCGCAGGCAGGAACGTCATTTATCAAGCTTATTGCGGATCCGACCAATAAGCTGCCTTCTATTACTTACTGGCTTATGGGAAGCCTCGTTGGGGCAACTAACAATGAGCTTAAGTTTGTTATTTTTCCGATGCTTGCGGGGCTTATTCCGCTTTTCATACTGCGGTGGAGGATTAATATTCTTACGCTCGGAGATGAAGAGGCAGAATCAATAGGCGTAAATGCCAGACGCGTGCGGGCAATTGTTATTATCTGCGCCACGCTTATTACGGCTTCGGCAGTGTCAGTATCGGGAATGATTGGATGGGTTGGGCTCGTTATTCCGCATATGATGCGCAGAATAGTCGGGTCTGATTACAGATATCTTATGCCGGCATCTATGCTGGGCGGGGGATTGTTTCTTTTGCTGGTGGATAATTTTTCGAGAAATATAAGCAGCGCTGAGATTCCTATAGGTATACTCACAGCTTTTATCGGGGCTCCGTTCTTTCTCGCGCTTATTACGAGAAGGGGGGAGTTTAAATGAATGAGATAAAAATTGACGGGTTAAGCTTTTCTTACGGGTCAAGAGAAGTTTTAAAGAATATCAGTTTTAATGTTCAGCCGGGGGAGTTTGTGTCGGTTCTTGGTTGCAACGGAGTGGGAAAGAGTACGCTTTTCAGATGTATGCTCGGGCTGCTGCGCGGTTACAGCGGAGTGGTTACGATAGACGGAAGAGATGTCCGGAGCATGAGCGCGAAGGAAATCGCGGGTTATGCAGCTTATATCCCTCAAAGCTCGTCGCCGGCTTTTAATTACAGCGTTGAGGATATGGTTTTATTCGGAACGACTTCCGGGATAGGTGCTTTTTCCGCTCCAGGCAGAAAAGAGCAGGAACGCGCAGATTCAGCGCTTGAAAGAATGGGGATAGAGGATTTGCGCCTGAGATGCTATCATCATCTTTCCGGAGGAGAGCGGCAGCTTGTTATTATCGCGCGGGCTATTGCGCAAAATGCAGGGATTCTTCTGCTCGATGAGCCTACTGCGAGTCTTGACTTCGGTAATCAGATGAGGGTATTAAGGCAGATCCGTTCGCTTGCGGATGAAGGGTATACTGTAATACAGACAACTCACAGCCCTGAGCATTCGTATCTGTTTTCGGACAGAATTCTTGTTCTGAAAGACGGGGAAATTCTCAGCTGCGGGACGCCCTCTGAGGTTATAGTCCCGGAGATTATGAGCAGTATCTACGGGCTGGATGTTAAAGTTGAATCTTTATATGATGACAGGATGAGAGTATGCACAGGCACATTCTGATTTGCGGACCGGTGGGGGTGGGGAAAACCACTCTGGTTTCAAGGCTGCTTGAGGGCAGCGAAAGGCGCATCAGCGGATATGTTACGAAAATAATGAAGCGCCGCGATGACGGATGGAATGAGATATATATGTATCCGCCGGGGAAAGAATGTGAGGCGGTTCTTTTTGCTGAGTGCGATGAAGTTCACCGCAAGGTGAATACAGATGTATTTGAAACTGCAGGAACAGAGCTTCTTTCAAGAGTGAGGCCGGGGGATATTATTCTTATGGATGAAATCGGTTTTCTTGAGGAGCAGGCGCCGGCTTTCACGGCAAGAGTTCTTGAGCTTCTTGACGGAGATATAACGGTTTTGGGGACTGTTAAGAATTCTCATTCAGACAGCGCATATCTCAACGCCATCAGGAATCATCCTAACGCCGATATTTATAATATTACGGAGAAAAACCGCAATGAACTTTATGAATTGCTGAAATATGACGGAAGACTGAAATAAAAGAACGGTTATTCAAAGAATAACCGTTCTTTTTTGCTGATTTTAATGTGCACAAATAATTATATTTCTTTTATATCGTTTATATCAATAGGAGTTAATTCAGAGTATATGAAATAATCTAAAAGATTGCGGATTACGCGCTTGCGGTAGTAAACACTTGTCCGGTCCGGATTCATTTTGATGTGTTCTGTATATTTTTCAAGAATACCTTCATAAACCGGGGTTATTTCGTCAAGCCGCCGTCCTCTGAATGCATCTTCAATGTCCTTGCATCTGATGGGGGTATCCGTTGCCGAACCTATGCCTAAGGCAAAATCCTTCAGAACATCATTTTTGATATTCCAGAGGGCTGCAACCGTGACATTCGAAATGGCTACGGATGTTCTGATGCTTATTTTATCGTAATAAAAGTTTTCGTAATAATCTCTGTCAGGAATGAGGATTTCGGTTATCAGCTCATCGGGATTAAGGTCAATCTGCCTGTAGCCTTTATAGAATTCCTTTGCAGGAACGAATCTTTCGCCACCGGCTGAGCGGATATGGATTATTCCGTCAAGAACTATTATAACGAGTGCGGAATCCGCTTTTCCTGAGGCATTCCCGAGGTTCCCGCCGTAGGTTCCGAGGTTTCTGATTGCGGGGCTTGCAACTTTTTTCAGGGCTTCCTTAAAAACTGTTGGGATAAGCCCGCATTTTTCAGCTTCGGCATATGTTACGCATGCTCCGATTTTTATGAACCCGTCCTCTTTTTTAACAGTTTTTAATTCCGGGATTTTTCCGATAAACATGATATCGCGCCCTGATATATTGGCGGAATTGATATCTGTCCCTCCGGCATACGGGATATAGTCATGATTCTTAAGAGCTTTAAGAGCCTCATCTAATGATTTGGGTGAAAAGGAGTTTACCAAAGTCCGTCACCTTCTTCCGATGCCGCATAAACGGCGTTGACTATTGCGTTGTACCCGGTGCATCGGCAGATGTTCCCGGAAAGAGCATTTCTTATCTCCGCCTTCGTTGGGTGGGGATTGGTGCTTAAAAGCGCTTCGGATGCCATAATCATTCCGGGCGTGCAGAAGCCGCACTGGACGGCTGCAAAGGCTGCAAAATACTTATTCAGCATTTTGAATCTGTCTGTTTTTTCATAGCCTTCAAGCGTTGTAATGCTGTCGCCTTCAATGGAGCCGACAGATATAAGGCAGGAATTTACGAGCTTGCCGTTTAAAAGAACCGCGCATGCTCCGCATCCGCCTTCCCTGCAGCCGCATTTAACTGACGTCAGCAAAAACGTGTTTCTCAGGATATCAAGGAGCCTTTCATCGGGGCTCCCTTTGAATATTACCTTTTCTCCGTTAAGAATAAAACCGGTTTCTTTCATTGCGAATCCTCCGAAATTGCTTCAATCACGTTTTCGGCGCGGAACGGTATGCCGCTTACGCTTATGGGTTTGACAGTGCCGAGAGCCTGCTCAACAGCCATCGCATATGCCGCGGGAACACCTGCAAAGGGAAGCTCGCCTGCCGCTTTTGCTCCGAACGGACCGGCTTCATACTCGCTGTCATAAAAATCGACGCGGATGTTCGGAACGTCACTTGCAACAGGTATATGGTAATCGGGAAAGCCTGTGTTATACATCCATCCTTTTTCGTTGATTACGAGCTTTTCTAAAGCGGCATATCCGACCGCCTGAAGGAGCCCGCCTTCCATTTGTCCGCGGAGAATGTTTTCATCAATAGGAGTTCCGACGTCAAATATGCAGTAAACGTCTTCAATATTGATTTTTCCGGAGCACATATCTATGGAGACTTCTATTACGCTGCAGTTCCAGACAAATTCCATGAATGCGTCGCCGATAAGCGAAGTTTCATCGAAGGGGCCGACATGAGCCGGTTTTTCAAAATGCGCTTCGGCGGACTGTTTTTTTCCCGGTATCCACTTGCTTTTAAGCTCTTCGGCTGCTTTTTTTACAATGGAGCCGACAATCATAACAGACCTTGAGGCGACTGTTCCGCCGGTGTTGCATTCAAAGGATGTTACGGGGTAATCCATTTTAACATTGTCAAAAGGGATTGACAGCGTTTCTGCCGCAATTTTGCAGAATGCCGTTCTAACGCCTTGGCCCATATCCGCCTGGCTGCAGTAAATTGTAACTCTGTCATTTTCATCCTTTTCAAGCATAACGCGCCAGCCGCCGAATGCCCATTCGCCGCATCCGATAAACGTTGTGCCCTGGAAGCCGAAGGCAAATCCGATCCCGCGGGCGATTCTGTGCTTAGGCTGTTTGGCGTATCTCTCTTTTTTCTCGAGGTATGATGTTGCTTTTTCAGCCTTTTCAAACATCTTTTTAAGAGGGACTTCATGCTTGTAAGTTCCGCCGGTTGTGTTTATTCCACCGCATTTCGCGGTGTGCTCAAGCTTGAATTCGCTTTCAGGAATACCGAGCTTTTTGGCAAGATGCGCCATTGCAATTTCAGAGGCAAAGCAGGACTGAGGCGTTCCGAAGCCGCGGAATGCTCCGCAAGGGGGAGTGTTTGTCATCATTGCAGATACTTTGATTTTCAGGTTCGGGATTTCGTAAGGACCGGGGAACGTTAAACCGTAGCGCTTGAGAACATCTGCGCCGGTTGAAATAAAGGCGCCCGTATTGAGCTTCCCGTTAACTTCCATGCCAATAACATGGTTGTTTTTAACGGCAAGGCGTATTTTCGTGTCAGACGGGTGCCTTTTGCTGTTAAACTGAAGGTCTTCGGATCTGTCAAGGATAACTCTGACGGCCTCGTTGCATTTTTTTGCGGCAGCTGCAACCTGCGGTGCAAAATATGACGGGAATTCTTCTTTCCCTCCGAAAGCTCCGCCTGTTGCATCCTGCTTTACGATAATATTACTTTCATCAGTATTGAGCGTGCAGGCAAGTGTCTGCCGCAGAGTGTAAGGGCACTGCATGGAGCCGTGAATGTAATAAACTCCGGTTTTGCCGTCATATTCAGCCATAATACCCTGAGGCTCAAGATATCCCTGATACTGATGCCCGGTGGTTATTCTGTCTTCAAAGATGAAGTCAGCATCTTTGAAAGCAGCATCAGGATTTCCGACTTCTCTTTCAATTGAAAACAGCGCTTCAGTAGCTTCATCAAGGCTTGTTATTGCAGGAAGAGGTTCACATTCAACAGTGCACAGAGAAATCAGCTCTCTTACCTTCTGCCCGTCGGGTCCTGCAATCAATCCCACGGGCTGCCCGTAATAAAGAACCTCTTTGTCAGCAAATACGGGGCATGCGTTCAAAAGATCTTCCCTGCGTTTGTCATCCATGACAGGGCCGACTGTTATGGGATAAAAACAGACATTTACCGGAACATCTTCAGCGGAGACGTACGTATATCCTTCAGGCATATCAGGAACTTTGATATTAAGTATTATGCCGTGGGCGCATTTGGCTCTTAAAAGACGGCCGGTCAGAATTCTTCCGCCGTTTGAAGCATGCATGTAGTCGCCGACGTATATTTCTTTTCCTGTTATTTTAACGTCGTGGTCAACTTTTTTTATGCTTTTGCTGATGTTTTGCATCGTTTTCCTACGCTTTCTTTTTCCTGACAATAAATCCGCTTGAAACAGCAAAGAGAACATATATCGCGCAAAGCCACGGGAACCAGTTGCCTGTAGCGCCATAGAAGGTTTGTCTGCCGTGCGCCGGTATATCAAGATATGTCATACCTGTATGAACATTTTGCGCATTGGTCATAAACATAGGCCGGCCATATGAATCATACATAATGATATTTCCGTTTACAGGGTTCCTGAGAACTGAAAAGCCGCATTCAATAGCGCGGGCCTGAATTGCATAGGAAGTGAAATACTGAAATGCTTCCCAGTCATAAGAAGGATTCAACAGTATATCAGCTTCTCTGCCGTTGTAAGCATATTTATTTGATGTGTAATCCGCGCAGATAAGATACGCGATTTTTACTCCGTCAACTTCAACTATAGGAGTTATTCCGTTGCCTTTTTCGGAAAACGGTTCTTCAACTACCGGTACAAGGTGATTTTTCATATAAGTGTTAACAAGAGTGCCGGAGCTGTCAATGAAGTTCAAAGTATTCCGGTTTTTTCCACCCTGTTCCTCGCTTAATAAAAGAAGCGGGAACAAAATATTGATATGGTTTTCAGCCGCTATATTCTGCATAGCAGTAAGCATCTCATCTCTGCCTGAAGTATAGCAGACAAACGCATCTTCAGGGAAAACAAGTATCTTGGAACCACTGACTGCTGCCTGCTTTGCTCTTGCGCTGACTATATCCACGCTGACCTGAAAACGTTTTTCCATATCGGTTCCTTCATATTCGTCTAAAATATCGTCAGTAACCGTATTGATGTTTTCAAGACTTGCTGCAACTCTTATTGTCTGATCAGCTGCGTTAAGCTTCGGAACAACAAATCCGCCCAGAATTAAGATTACGGCCAATCCGGCGGCATAACCCGTTGCCAGACGGATAGCGCCTTTGCTCTTTCCTTCTTCCCACAGATAATTCACGGTTGAAGCAAACAGAGTAACAATAAATGAAACACCCACTACGCCCGTAACACTTGCAACCTGCATCAGGGAGATATTGTTAAACTGTGATACGGAAAGCGAGGTCATGACTGAGACAAACGGATTGTCTATAAAGAATTCACAGACAGCAACTGCTGCCGGGAATGCGAGATATCCGATAAGACGCTTTGCATTGAACTTTCTGCAGAGAAAGTACACAATGAACGGGAAGCACATTCTTATTCCGTTAAATGTGCAGTACATCTGATTCATAATGTTGAACGCATCATTAACCAGCCTGTAGAATGTAATATTGGCAACAATAATCATTCCGATCAGCATAGCTATAACCGATGACCACTTAGGCCGGATATTAATATATCTGATTAGCGGTATGGCAAATATCCACGCGCATATGCCGGTGTTAAATATGCCGTAAGATAACATGGTCAGGATGAGTCCTGCCAGCAGCCATATCCAGGGGCGTTTTTCAACTTTTTGCATATCTGTTTTTCTCCTTTTTATTATTTCTGCAGTTTTTTCCTAAATTGGGATACTTATTTTGAAAACATAAGACTTAGATAAACGTACAACATATTCGGATTATAATCGTTTATTGCTTATCATAATCCACCTCTGACTGTCAATGATTACTATTTAATTATATATAAAATCCCCAAATTATCAATCAAATTAATAAAGTTACGCCTTTTTATCCGATGCGGAAGCTGTTTTTCTGTATTTGCGGTTCCGGATTATTTGTATTTGACTATGCAAGGATGCATATGGTACGATAATAAAAAGTAATATATACTGAATATTATCATAAATGTTATATTATGAAAGGAGTATTTAAATGAAAGCAGATTTAATAATTAAAAATGCTGATATTTTTACTGCAAATGACAAACAGCCGCATGCAACCTGCATGGTAATTAAAGACGGGAAATTCGTATTTGTCGGTACGGAAGACGGACTTAAAGACTATGAAGGTGAGGAAAGAGATTTAGGCGGCCGCTTCGTAATGCCGGCAATTATTGATTCCCATGTGCACGTGACAGCATCCATTGGGATGGCAGTCATTAATAATCCGTTAATTTATAAGGCTGAAAGCAAGAAAGAGGTTCTTGATATTTTCAGAGAGAGAGTTGAAGCTGAAAAAGGATGGCCATCTCACAATTTCTTTCTTCTCGAAACATGTCTGCAGGGTGAAAAGCTCACGAGATTCGATCTTGATGAAATTTCATCTGACGAGGGTATTTTTGTGCTTGCAGGCGAGCCGCACAGCGGATGGTGCAATACAAAGAAGCTAAGAATGATCGGGGTTGAGGATGATACTCCCGATCCGGCTCCCGGGCTTGCCTATTTCGTAAGGGATGAAAACGGAGTAATGACCGGCAGAGTTTATGAAGGGCTGGCCCATGATGCTATGTTTACCAAAGCTCCGGAGATTCCTGATGAGTATATCATCGCTGAGCTTAAACGCTGGGATGAATGGTGCAAAAAGATTGGCATTGTAGCCGTAACAGAATGCGGTATGCCGGGAGTTCCTGAGGTTGGCGAAAGAATTCTTGATATTTATGCGGATCTTGACAGAAAGGGAGAAGTATCCGTAATGATAAACGGAACTTACGGATTGAATCTTCCAAAGCATCTTCCCGGCTGCATTGATGAGCTGAAACGGTATAATAAAAAATACAATACTGAGCATCTGAAGGTAAGAACTCTGAAAATCTGGTATGACGGCACTACTGCAAATTCAACTTCATACCTTTCAGAGCCCAGATTTGATGACGGATTGACGGGCGGACGTATCTGCAATGTCAGAGAGATGGCAGATATTATGAAACAGTGTGACGAGAATGACTTTGACATTCATCTTCACGTAATAGGGGATAAGGCCATAAGGGACTGCCTGGATGCAACAGAGCTTGCAACGAAGGAACTTGGGGGAAAAATGAGGTGCAAGGTTACTCTTGCGCACAATGAGCTTATCTCCGATGAAGATGTTGCAAGATATAAAGAGCTTGGGGTTACTGCTAATTTTACTCCCTGGTGGTCAACACCCAGCCAGATGACAGGCGGATATGAGTTCGTTAAAAATGCACTTGGCGATAAACGCTTCGCAACAGAATTCCGTATTAAGGATGTATGGGATACGGGTGCAAATGTCACCTTTAGCTGTGATCAGGTCGGTATGGGTGATTATGGTTTCTGGAATCCGTATCTTGGCATGGAAGTAGGCATATTGAGACGATTTACTGATAAAACTCTTAAGAGCGAAATGGTGGCGCCCACTGATTTCCAGCTCGGGCCGTCTCAGGCTATGAAGATGGAAGATATGATAAAGGGATATACAATTAACGGCGCAATTCAGAATAAATGTGAAAAGGACCTGGGCTCTATCGAAGCAGGTAAGGAAGCTTCGTTTATCGTTCATTCGGTTGATTTGACAAAGGCTCCCGCTGAGGGAATAAGCCATACGATTCCTGATGAAGTGTTCTTCAAGGGAGTAAGAGTAAATCTGTAGATAAAAAAGTATTGAATATGCAATGGTGTATAAGGTATTATATATGTAACAAATTTTCCTTTGCAGCGTATTATATTGTGAAGAAGTTATTGAAAAAATAACCGGAAAACATAAAAAATACCGGCAAAAATGCCGGATGTAAAAGAAGGGAAAATATCATGGAAGAAAAATTTGAACTTACTCCGGAACTTAAAGAGGAATTAAAGAAAATGCTTGATGATGAGCAGCTTGAAAATGTCAGCGGAGGCACGAACGTTGTCTTATGCCCTAAGGACAATTCGAGGATGAAGTATGATTCAACTACAGGGACATTTACCTGCATATACGGTCATACGTGGTTTTAAAAGACAGACAGGAAACATATAAATTGCAAAAAGCCCCAAACCTTTAATGGTTTGGGGCTTTTTGCCGGATGTATGATATAAGCTTATGTTTTATCCGGTAAAACTTTGCTCTGCCGAGAACGGGCAAGGGTTATTTTTCTTTTAATGAAAATAAATGAAAGAATAATTACAGCGGTTAGCACTGTTATTAAAAATGCGTATAGTGCGCTGTAATCGGCTCTCGGGAACCCGTACTCAAGGTAGTCGTGCCAGCGCCCGAAGGCTAGCGTAAGCAGATCTGCGACCAGAAAGTGCGTCATTAGGATTTCAAGGGTGTTCTGACCCAGAAATACCATTACTTTTTCAACCGGTTGCAGCCTTTTCAAAAACCGGAAAACCAGAACCAGAAGATAAGTTACGCAGACTCCTTCAAAAGCGGTGATTGGGATGCTCCATACTTTGAAGGGTCCCCATTTTCCCAGCTGCAGTGCGTAGGAATTATCGCAGGTTACGATGCCGAAAACTGCAACAGCGAGGCTGATTGCTCCCGCAGTGGCGATAAAGCCTTTATTCTGTCCGTCGATTTCGAAAAACCGAATGGCGCGCAGAGCATTGCCCAGCATCAGAATGCCGCAGAATACGAAAATGTTCGGAAGGACGAAAAAGTAAGTGAAATGACCCGAAAACGGATGGGCAATCATACCTTGGAGGTCAAGCGTATAGAATGCCATACCGGTAAGAAGCAGCAATGCTATGCAGCAGTACCTGAAATACGGAGGTTTGCCGGAAGTATAGCGATTGAGCGGGATAAACAGGCACATACCGGTAATGAGCTCGGTAATGTACCAGTAGGGCACAACGCCGTAGTATAAGATATTCCGCTCGTTTTCCGCGAACAGATTCCAGGGCCCGGCTGCGGCCAAATCGGTGAGCGCATTCTGAAGGAACCGGGTTACGGACATGTTACCCGGGATTACATAGACGGCAAAATATGCGGCTATGATTACTGCCGTATATATTAAGTAGTTTTTAAGCAGCCGCAGAACGTTTTTCTTATACTGTTCGCCCAGCGTACCTTTTCCGGAAAACACATAACCCGAAATAAGAATGAATGCGGCCATGAGCGCTTCGCTGTTTTGTCTGAAGAGAGCCGGGTATAAACCGCCGCAGCTGCTTACCCCGGTGATGCTGTTCATGTGACGGAAAAAAACGGAGATGATTGCAAATCCTTTGACCATATCTAATTCAATAATGCGTTTTTTGTTCAGGGCGTTCACCTCTTTTGCTGTATACGGTGTCCTTTAAAATTGATTCATTTTTACTCTCCCGTTATTCTTGCTGATCAGAAATAAACTTCCCATGAAAAGAGCAATAGTATCTGCTTATGCATTTTTTGCTATGTATACTTCTTCACCGTCGACTACGGTGGCGATGAGCTTTGCTTCCGCTATGTCTTTTAACGGAGCAGTCATGAAATCTGTGTCGAATATTGTCATGTTTGCGGCATAGCCTATTACGAGCTTTCCGAGGTGATCTTCCTGGAATGCGCTGTATGCGGGGCCGATGGTTAATCCGGCGACAGCTTTTTCAGGTGAAATGCACTCCGCTTTGTTGATGTTATCCGAATCCTCCATATCGGGGTCACGCCTTGTGACGGCATTATAAATGCTCCTCGGTATATCGAATGACGTGGAAACGGGATAGTCTGAGTGGAATGCTATAACCGCGCCTGATTCTATGAAAGAGTTTATCGGGTAATCGTTATATGTCTTTTCTTCCCCTATATATTCAACCTCCTGTTCGTAAAAAGGAGAGAGCTTGGGTGTCCAAAGGGGAGCGACTACCGCAACGACGTTCAGTTCGCCGAACCTTTTTATGTCCTCTTTCTTTACAATCTGCACGTGCGCAAGCGCCGTCCGCATTGCCAGGTTCCCGGTTTTAATCTGAGCCTTTTCTATGCAGTTCAGAGCAAAATTGATTGCTCCGTCGCCCATTGTATGGCAGTGCACGGCAAGCCCCAGATCGGAAGCGTCAATCAGCAGTTTCGTAAATTTCTCTTCGTCGCACATTCTTTTGACGCCTGTGCCCGGAGCATCGAGATAGTCCTCCAGCATCCAGGCGGTGCGCGCTTCAATAACGCCGTCCATGAATACCTTTGCGCCGATGATTTTAAAGTATTCGCCGCTGTATTTTCCGGAGGATTCTTTTATGGATTCAAGCTTTGCGCCGTAGTCAGGTTCATTCTCGTCAAGAACCTCATAGGCATATGTCCTGAGCTTCAGCTTTCCGTTCTTTTCAAGTTCACTGATGGTTTCGTATTCCACGGGGAATATGCCTGTATGCACGCATGCCGTGAAACCTTTGCTGAAGGCGAACTCCTGCCATGCGAGCATAGCTTTTATATTCTGCTTTTCATCGGTTTTACGGGAGGAAAGAATGCTTTGAACAGGACCTTCAGATATGTAACCTGTCGGAGTTCCGTCGGAATTCACTCTGCAGATGGCGCTGCCCCATTGCGCGGCAGTCTCTTTGTTTATATTGTATTTTTCGCATGCGGCTGAATTCATCCAGAGAGAATGCCCGTCGAGAGAGTTGAGAAGAATCGGCTTATCCGGGCATATACTGTCCAGCATTTCCTTGTCCGGCTTAACATCGCGCTCAATCCATCCGGCGCCGTAGTATATCTCTTCTTCCGGATTTCTTACAATGTAGTCTTTCACGGTTTCAAGATAGTCCTCGATGGACTCGCCGCCGCTGAGGTCGGCGTTTGCGCACAATCTGAGCCCGGCCATTTCCGGATGGCAGTGCGCCTCAATCATTCCGGGGTATATGAAAGCATTGCCATAGTCATGAACTTCGGTATTTTCATCACAGAGCTTTCTTGCCATCTCTTCGGTGCCGACGTACTGCACGAGTCCGTCCTTCACGGTAAGAGCTTTGAAAACTTTTTGCTTCATGCCGTCGAGATTTCTCTCGTCCATTGTTATTATATTGCCCAGAAACAGTTTATCCGCCTTCATTTGCATTTTCTCCCGGTTAATATATAGTTTTGATTTTTTAAAAGATTTTTATTAGAATCTGCTTACTGAATTCAATATAGCAGAACTATCTCTCAGATACAATATTATTCTGCTTATTTCTATAAACCACCTGTGACTTCCGTGACAGGCATGGTCATAATGTTTTTTGTGTATGCGCTTGGCCTTGTTAACCTTGAAAAGTGTCTTTAATTTCTATTTACAGCATAAGTTATACGTTGTATAATGAAAAAAAGTACAATTTTTAAACAGGAGGATATTATTATGCCAAAGACTGAAAAAGAACTTGAGGATCTTCGTCAGGAATTTAATGAACTCGCTGAAAAACTCAATGATCTCACGGAGGATGAACTTTCATGCGTATCCGGTGGAAGATTGATACGTGAGGCTGACGCGGGTAAATTCTTCTCGCCCCCGCAGGAAGATTGAAAGTCGTTCCAGCTATGGAGCGGTATAAACGGCTAAGACAGTATAAGGCGCTGCCGCCGAGCGAGACTATACACAATGCCCGGGAAATTCTTTACCGCTGTGGCATTCTGACTGCGGAACATCATTTTCGTTACGCGAAACCGCAGGTAAGTTCCTGTCGGGTGTATATTCTGGAAGACGGTATTGCCGGCACAGAATATGGGACAAACGGCAAGGGAATGAGCCAGGCTTATTCCCTTGCTTCTGCATATGGCGAAATGATGGAACGGATTTCTAACAGTATCTTTTTCCCGCCGGAATACGGATTTGCCGGAAAGGCAGCAGGCGTGCTTGAGTATGCTGTTGCTCCGGATGAGCTGGAGCTTTCCGCGGATGAAATCCTGGACTATGGAGATTTAGCTGCCGGACTTCTTTCTTTAAGCCCGGAGAAATATACAGAGACAGTCAGAATTCTGTGCCGTTCCGGAAAGTGCCTCTGCATTCCTTTTCAGGATGCTCGAAATGGTAATCAGATTTATCTGCCGTATCTGCTGTACAGACTTACCCACGGTTCTAACGGTATGTGTGCAGGAAACACCAAACACGAAGCTATAATTCAGGGGTTGTCTGAAATATATGAGAGATACGCATGCCGGTTGTTATACCGCGAGAATCCGGATATACCGATTATCAGTATGGACTGTTTCAGCGGTACCGAGGTGTACGGTAAACTGAAAAGGCTCGGTACTGCCGGATATGAGTCTGAGGTGCTGGATATGTCAATGGGGCTCGGTCTTCCTGTGCTCGCTTTGCGTTTGTCGGTGGCAGGAACTGGTGCGAAAGCTGTCCATCTCGGAGCCGATCCGAATCCGGTTACAGCGCTGGAGCGGTGCCTCACAGAAAATTTTCAGGGTAACGGTGAAGAGGTCAGAAGTAGATTTCACACAGAAAGCTGCGGCCGGATGCCGCCGGAAGACTCTGAAGAATTCAAAATATACCGTTCGCAGTATAAGTCATATACCGTGGATGGAAGCGGCCTTCTTCCTGAATGCCTTATGAGTTGCGGTGCAACTGTTTCCGGGCACTACGCCTGCTCCTCCGGAATGACTGAGTATGAGGACTGCAACTATATGCTGTCAGTGGCAGAATCTCTTGGAAAAAGAGTATTCATCAGAGACGCGTCTTTCCTGTCATTTCCGGCTTATGGGATACTTATTAATGACATGTCCTCAATAGGGCTGCGGAAAAATGCGGATTCCTGCATTAGCGAAGACAGACTTATCTCTGCTGCGGAAAACATACGGAGAGTGCCGGAACGTTCTGACTATTTCGCGGTGACTGCGCTTATAGGCCGGATTCAAAGTGAAATGAACCGTGTGCATGCAATTCATCGTAAGGCAGACGTACTTTCATATATTACGCTGCGGGGTCAACCGGAACTTGCAGAAACAGCGTCTGAATGGTTTCATGATAAATGGAGAGTCCCTAAGGAAGCATATATGGAATGTATGACGGCATATCTGAATTATGAAACAGAGTACGGTTGGTATTTGTGCCTGGACGGTGAGAAAATAGTTGCGGGACTGGGTGTCATTGAAAACGATTTCCACGACAGAAAAGATTTGACACCGAATATTTGCGCCGTATATACAGAGGAAAAGTATCGCTGTAAAGGGATAGCGGGACGTCTTTTGAATATGACAGTTGATGATTTGCGGTCCAAAGGAATATCACCTGTATATCTTCTGACTGACCATGCAGGTTTCTATGAACGTTATGGCTGGGAATTTTTATGTATGGTTCAGGGTGACGGAGAGACTGAAATGTCTAGGATGTATATACACAGATAGAAGGATTGCTGCGCAAATGAAGGGGGAGAATATTATCTGAGTATCCCGGTATTTCCGTCACGGAGCTTTCTCACCATCTAATGTCAAAAGAAACAAGGTTCTCCTTTGAAGAAAACTTCACTTGCATGGATATTGGCGATATCTGCCGTGCCCGTCATTTCTGCTATGTTCGAGCTCCAGATAACGAAATTCGCAATCTTTCCAACCTCAATGCTGCCGTATTCGTTATCAATCCGTCTTTCCTTCGCGACATTGATTGTGTATGCGTCAATGCACTCTTCGTAAGTTGCAGGATTGCCTTTCAGAATTGATCCTTCAGTATCAGGCTTGCGGAACATAGCGCATGCGATATTCATAAGCGGATTCCAGTATTTTTCAGCGCCGTTTGAGTCTGCACCGAAGTTAACGGTAATTCCCGTATCCATGGTTTCCTTAAAGAGACCGAACGTGTTTCTCCTTTCGCCGACTCCATCTATCTCCTCAGAGACAAACGTGGTGTTCCATTGGGGAGTCATGTTGATGATAAGCCCGTCAATTTTTGAGGCACGTTCTATAAGATCCGGCGAACTGATTTCAAAGTGAACAATACTCTGTGTTCCTGTGCTTTTTCCGACGGTTTCATATGCAGTAAGCACATTTTCAATTGCTTTGTCGCCGATAGCATGCAGATGGCAGTTCAGGTCATTGTCCTTGCACATCTGAGCGCAGGCAACCAAATCTTCAGGTGTTGTAAGTTCCGCACCGTATACGGGCTTTTCGCTTTCAACATCATAAGGGTTTCTGAGCAGTGCGGACAGTGCGCCAAGTGTTCCGTCAGCCCACATTTTTACAGTACCCGGGTGAATGAGCTCTGATGTATATTTTTCTTTTTCGGAAAGCGCCCTCTCCCGGATTTCATCAATACCCGAGATATTGCTTCCGTACCATATAGAAGAGGTGCAGACTACCATTTTCAGCTCGCCGGCTTCTTCAAGAGATTTATATTCATCAAGAATAAAATAGTCATCTATACCGAGAAAACCGCCGTCCGCGATACCGATAAAGCCATAGGAATGATAGAGTTTCTGCATATAAAGGAGGGACTCCCTTACTTTTTCCTCATCAAGCTTAATCGCCCTTTGGAAAGCATCCCAGGTTTGAGGTAATTCTACAATCTTTCCCGTGGGGTTTCCTTCTTCATCTCTGATATAATACGATTGTCCGGGAACAGCATCCGGACTGTTTTTTGTAATATTCCCATTCTCAAGAAATTTTGAGTTAACATACCCGCAGTGCAGTCCCATACCGATACAGATAAGCGGCTTATCCGCACATATCAGGTCAAGGTCGCTCGCGTCCATATCAAGCACCTGACTGAAATTACCTATTACATACTGATCATAATCGGGATGCGCATCAACAAATTCGCGGATTTGTTTCAGGTTCTCCTCTTTGTCAGGTGTAGCTGTTAATTCCTCATAATTCAGAGAGTGCATAACTGCCATAAAACTGAAATGCGTATGTCCTTCAATAAGTCCGGGTGTTACATTTGCGCCGTTCAGGTCTATGATATTCTCTGCAGGAAGGCCTTCTTCATAGGGGGTTGCACCTTCGTCATCACCTGCATAGATAAATTTCCCGTTTTCAGTAACAAAAGCCGTCACGTATTCCCGGTCAGCATTCGCGGTATAAATCTTACCGTTTTTGTAAACTCTGATGTCGGAGACTTCCGCATCCTTTTGAATTCCGAAGGCAGTTAAGCCCGGAATCAGCATAATAACCAGAATAATTGCAACTATTCTTTTCATAATAAGGGCTCCTTATTTAAAATATTTATTAAGTTAATAATCAATTTCCGTGTTTTTCTCCAGCCATTCTTCCGCCTGACCGCGGGACTGGAACACGATTACCTGCTTGCCGGGGTATTTTTCAAACAGTTTATACAGCACCGGGCGTTTGTCCTTCCGGTAGCTTCTGATTCTTTCCACGAGTACCGGATCAAGTTCATCATCCATCCAGGGGATGTCCGGCCGCTTTTTTCCGACTCGCTCCGTAATTCCGCTCATGCAGGTTTCTTCGTCATAGTCCAGAAAGAACACCGTATTGCAGGCACGGATCCGCATCTCATATGTGAGGCTGTAATCGCCGTCAATGATCCATTCCTCTTTTTGCAGGAGCTTTTCCAGCTTCGGGACAAATTCCTCTCTGCTGATACGTGTTTTGTCCGCCTTCCATTTGATGTTGTCCAGGTGATATAGCGGAATGCCCGTTATTCCGTGCAGCCTTCCGGAAAATGTGCTCTTACCGCTTCCGCAGGAACCTACTACTATGATTTTCTTTCCTACCGGCATTCGTATCTTCTCCTTATCTGAGTATTATCTGATTGCTTGAGATTGCCTGTTTCAGGGATTCTTGCAGAATGATTACGGAATTCTAACGCCGGTCAGCTCTTCATTTGCAAATTTTAAAGTCCATAAGCTCCGGAAATTATTCCAGACTTCCGGACGGAGAGGAGTATTATAAAATATCTCCTCAATTTTTTTTCTTGCTTCCAAGTAGAACCGCACGTCATCTGCTCCGTCAGTTCTTAAACTGATTGATTGTCCTTTATGAATCTGTAAAATATTCACAATAGGAAATACGTTAATATGATCAGCCATCATCTTAAAGTATTGCTGAACAATATCAAGAGACTCAAGCCCAAGGACATAAGCAAAATTGACATTTACGGATTTTGTCATTGCATAATCCATGAGATTAATTATGTCAGAGAGTTCAAAGTCGCGCTTTACCGGTTTTAATAATTCTCTTCTTTCAAAAGTTTCAACTGAATAACAAAGCCTGGTCTCTCCAAGATTTGCAAATTCATCCGCCAGCGCTTTCGTATTTATTTGGGATCCCAGGTAAAAAATACGCCCCTTAAATCCGTATTTTCCTTTTGCCACATTTTTCAGATTGCGAAGAGCTTCAATAAGATGCTCTCCATCCTCATAGCAACCGGTCACAACCGATATTTCAATCAAATCACTAAGATCAGTCATGTTATACTGAGACAGTAACTTTTTAAAGAATTCATCAAAATCATCTTCTGATACGAGTTTTTTATTGTCTTCCGGTATCTGATAAATGGCATAACAAAACTCGCATCCATGACATTTTGTTCTTCTGTTCGGGTTAATATTTATTGATGTTTTTCCGCGCCTCCAATAATGTGAAGTACATGTATCGTCGGTAACTCCAATCATCTTACCTATTTTATATCCATCGAATAATAAAACATCATCTTTTAATTTGAAGGGACTTTCGGCTTGAACCGGCAAAGCAAAGAAGTAATCTGATTCCTTTCTGCTTTGTGCGTAATTGAATAATTCTTCAGAGCCAAGATGAAGCTGCGCGCGCATCCTGACAGAATTACTGTTAAAATCTATTCCGTTTAAATTCAGGGCAATAAACAGTGCGTCCTCAAACGGAACACAAAATTCAGCAGCAAGCTTTTGTAAATATTCAACGTTCAGCATTTTCCGTAACCACCCTTCCGGTATAATAATATTATACCATGCCATGTAATGCTAATTACTGCTTTTATGCTCGTTTACCCAGTTTAGCAAATCTTCATATTCCCATTCACCGGACGCAACGCTCAAACCAGCCTTTACGATATCTGCATCAGAGCAAAGAATTCTTATTCCGTTCATTTCAAGAAAAGACATCATAACGTACATCCCGATTCTTTTGTTACCATCAACAAAAGCATGGTTAGAAATTAAAGAATACCCAATTCGGGCACCTTTTTCCTCTTTGGTGGGATAGAATTCCTTATCTCCATAACCGGAAAATGCACTTTCAAGCGCAGAATCTAAAAGAGCTTCGTCTCTGATTCCGTGACTTCCACCGGTAGCTTCTGCCATAATCTGATGAAGAAGCAGGACTTTTTCTTTTGAAAACTTTGTCATTTCGCAAGCTCCTCGAAGGCAGATTTATGCTCACGAAGAATTCTTGCTGCGACGAAGTCTATTTTTTCGTCTTCGGTCATTTCAATTTGAGGTTCGGAGTCAAGATCAATTACGAGAAGCTTAGGACGGTTGTTTTTAAATACAACTACATGCCCTTTATTCTCGGCAATACGTGCAATTTTAGAGAAATTCTGATTTGCTTCCGTTGCGGAAACAATAGAGCTTGTATCAATAACCATAGTATCACCTCAACATTATTATACATAATTATAGGTAAAATTCAACCTATAATTTTTTCAATCAACATAAATATGACAAAAAGAAGAAACAGTCTTGAAAAAATCAAAACTGTTTCTTTTCGGAAAAACACTCATATTTTGATAGAATTTCAGCCGAAAGCATGATTGAAGCGGTAATCGCAGACAGAAAAGAACAGTGCTGAAAAGAAGCTCCGGGGTTTAACGGTTCCTGAGTCTTTTGATGATAACGGAAACTGTATTTGTTGTAATTTGCAAAAAATGTGATATGATTTCAAGTATACAAATCTATTTCAGAAAGGCCGTTGAAGATGAAGAACTTTGAGCAAAAAGCGACATTCTCCCTTTGCGCCGAAAGCATTGACATAATAGCGGACAGGATTGAAACGATTTGCAAAGAAAACAAACTCAATCATAAAAGCGAAATCCGGATACGCTTGTCGGTCGAGGAAAGTCTGGCAATATGGCTCGATCATTTTGGGGAAGGCAGAACTGTGCTTTTCGAGTTCGGGCGCAGGTTATTAAGACCCTATTTCCAGATCAGCATTGAAGGAGAAGCGGTAAACCCGTACGATATACATTCTGATGATTTCGGCATCGGAGGCAAATCACTCCTGGTAAACTTCGGTATGATTCCTGTATATTCGTACAGCAACGGCCGGAACAGTTTAACTTTCTCAATAAAAAAAGAAAGCAAAAACCAGATTCTGTCATTATTCATAGTTATTCTTTCGGCATTCGCCGTAGGCATTCTGGGAAAACTGCTTATCCCGGGCAATATAATTGAGATTCTATCCGGGCAAATAATAACCCCCATAAATGATGCGTTTTTCAGTGTTTTAAAGGCTACGGCCGGACCTATGATTTTTCTCTCTGTTGCCTGGGGAATATATGGAATAGGCGATGTTTATACTTTAGGAAAAATCGGCAAAAAGCTGATGATGTCATTTATGTTAGTCGTGTTCGCTTTCAGTTTCCTAGGTGCCTTTTTCTTTCCGCTTTTCAGCAAGGCACTTGCGAGCGGTTCGACACAGATAAATCAGTTCGGCAAAATATTCGAAATGATTCTGGGTATCTTCCCTGACAACATTTTTTCGCCGTTTATAGACGGTAACACTCTTCAAATTATCTTTCTGGCATTTATTATCGGCTTATCAATGATATTTCTGGGGCAAAGAACCTCATCTGTCGCGAGAGCGGTTGAGCAGATTAACCACATCATCAATTTTCTGATGAGTTTCATTTCAAAGCTTGTTCCGTATTTCGTATTCATTGTTCTTGTTCAGATTATCTGGTCGGACAATTTTGAAACCTTGCTGACCGTTTGGAAGTTTGCCGCGATATTCTTTCTGGCCTATATAGTTCTGATAATTCTGCATCTTTTGTATGTTTCGGTTAAAAATGAAGTTAACCCCTTCTGGCTGTTAAAGAGCTGCCTGCCGTCATATATGATTGCATTATCAACTGCTTCATCCGCAGCCACTTTTGAATCCAACATAACAATCTGCCGTAAAAAACTCGGAATTGACAACTCAATGACGTCTTTCGGCATTCCTTTCGGAATGGTTATGTTTAAGCCGAACACCGCGCTTTATTATCTTTTACTGTGCTTTTATCTTAGTTCGGTTTATAACGTTAACGTGACTCTGAGCTGGCTGATAATTGCCGTAATAATCACTGCGGTCTGTGCCGTTGCCACCCCTCCAATTCCGGGCGGCAGCGCAGCCACGTATACTATGCTGTTTCTGCAGCTTGGAATACCCGCCGAAGCATTGGCGATTGCTCTGGCAGTTGACCTTGTTTTTGATTTCTTCCTTACTTCGGGCGATATGATTTGCCTGCTGTTTGAAATGTTCAGTGTCTCATCCAAACTTAATTTGCGCAAAAACAAAGGCTGACAGTTTTCCGGTGACTTTTTTGACTGCTAATACGCCGGTTTAAAATGAGGCTAATGCAAAAATGGTATAAAAAACCCCCGAAAACAAAAGGTTTTCTGGGCTTTTTGTGGTGGACGATACGAGACTTAAACTTGAAATCTCGATTTTGCTCCATTTTCATGTGACGTAAAACGTTGCAATCCAGTGCACTCCGCTGCCCTCTTCCGCCGTCTTCATCACCTCCGGGCCGTACAGGAACTGCGAGCCGACTGCAAACCAAAATTCATTTGTTTTCAATGATATATCTTCCTGTCATTATTCTTTGGTAATAACATATTTTTCTGCAAACTCATAAACGATAGAGCAGGTGGTATACTGAATGAATGCCACCC
>R21__coassemble_80_pt1 | contig 76959 bp, 69 predicted proteins | sample R21__metabat2_high_PE_032 | metagenome-assembled genome bin R21
GACTCGAACCAGTGACCCCCTGCTTGTAAGGCAGGTGCTCTAACCAGCTGAGCTAAGCCTCCGTTACGACAGCTTGTTAATAATACAAGAAAATATGGTGCTTGTCAACACAAAATTTCCTGAAATTATTAAAATTACTTATTCTCCAGGCCGATTCTTTCAAAAACGATATCATATCCGCCTGCTCCGTATTGCAGGGAACGGTTAACGCGTGATATGGTTGCGCTTGATGCGCCTGTCTCAGTTAAAATATCGTTATAAATCATACCCTTTGACAGGCATTCTGCGACCTGATAGCGCTGTTCGATTGCATTCAGTTCTGTAATCGTGCAAAGATCATCAAAAAATTTTTTTGCTTCATCTATTGTTTTAAGAGATAAAATAGCTTCGTACATTCTGTCATACCGCTGTTTTTTGCTGTTTTTATTCACGTCCGGCCTCCCTAAAATCTGTTTTATGAATTTAAGTGTTTATTATTTTAGCACTTTAATTTGCGAAAGTAAAGTGTTGCTTTATTTATTTTTTAAATATATAATTACTTTAATACTTTTCAAGGAGACAAATGCTAATGAACGTTCAGTCTTTTTTAAACAGGCATGGATTATGTAAGGATATAATCGATATTGAAAAATATGCTCCGGTTATGCTTGAGCATATGAAGGCCGGGCTTGAGGGTAGGCAGATAGATATGCCGATGATTCCAACGTATCTTAAAGGCGTAAGTGATGTTCCTAAGAATAAGCCTGTAATGGTAATTGATGCGGGGGGAACTAATTTCCGTTGCGGTTTGGCAACGTTTACGGATAGCGGCTGTTCGATTGAAGGCCTTGTAAAATCTAAAATGCCAGGAACTGACGGGCCTGTAACGTGGGATGAGTTTATTTCATTTGTTGCCGATTCGCTTGTGCCGTTTGCAGGGGCGTCAGATATTATAGGCTTCTGCTTTTCATATGAGGCTGAAATGACGCCTGAAATTGACGGAATAGTGCATACGATTGATAAGGAAGTTGTGGTGACGGGCTGCAAGGGCAAAAAAATCGGGGAGTCATTATGCGCGGCATTGGCTATGCGCGGTTTTCCCGGCAAGAGGGTTATTATTTTGAATGATACCGTCGCAGCTCTTTTAGGTGGTTCAACCGGGATAGATGTAAATAATTACTCTGATTTCATCGGAATGATTTGCGGAACGGGGATTAACACGTGCGCTCCGGCTGCAATTAAGGAGATAAAAAAGATTTCGTCAGATATGCCCGGAACGATGCTTATTAATTTTGAATCCGGCGCGTTTTCCGCTATGCCGAGGGCGGATATCGATAAAGCTGTGGATGAGGCAAGCCTTGCCCCGGGAGAGAAGCTTATGGAAAAAATGTGCTCCGGGGCATACGTCGGAACGGTTCTCAAACTGGCATTGATTAGGGCGGTTGACGAAGGATATCTAAGTGAATCCGTAAAGTCAAAGCTTGAAAACCTTGATTCCTTCGGAGGGGGAGAGGCGGATGCAATAGCCAGAGGCGAAAATGAGCTGGGATTATTTAAAAACAGTGTAGAGCTTGATTTCGCATCAGCTGTGGCGAGAGCGGTTTTTGAAAGATCCGCAAGATGTATGGCAGCGGTAATTCTGGCAATTGCTTTGATGAATGATTCAGGAAAAGACAGTAATAAGCCCGTATGCGTATGCGCAGAGGGTTCGTTAATATCGAGGAGCAGGTATTTCCTTCCTGAGCTTGAGCGTTCGCTTGAAGAAATAGCAAACGGAAAGTATGCAAGATTTGCTGAAATTGTTTTGGGAAATGAAACGACGCTTCCGGGGTCTGCCGTTGCAGCTTTGCTGAACACATAAAATTTATTTTGAGAAGGCTTAAATAAAAGCGCCCTGCCAACCGGCAGGGCGCTTTGCTGCTTAGTAATTATATTATCCTATTTTCAGAGATTCCCAGAGCGAGTTCATATAACTTAATGTTTCCGGATCAAGGTTGCGGTAAGCATATTTGTTATATTGTTCATTGAAATTTTCAATTTCAGGATAGAGAATATCCATCGTATCTTCTCCCATTTCTTCGGCATATTCATCGCTGTTGTATACAAGGCTGTTCGGGCATGCATAGCAAATGTATTCGGCATTTGCAATAGCAGGCTCTTCAGACAGCATGTAATTTATAAATATTTCGGCAAGCTCTTTGTCCTGGCAGCATGAAGGGATGCACATTGAGTCGAAGAAGTAATTTGTTTTTTCGGGATAATAGAACTGCAAGTCAACGTTATCAGCCTCAGCGTCAAGCATTATGAAGTAATCGCCTGCATAGTATGCCGCAATTGCAGCTTCTCCGGATTCCATCATGTTGTAGATTTCATCCATGACGTAACTTTTAACGAGAGGATTCTGTTTCCGCATAAGTTCAAGGGCGCGGTCCCAGTCAGATTTATTGGTTGTATTAACGTCAATTCCGTCCATATATTGGGCTGTGGCAAAACCGTCGCGGCTGTTGTTGAATTGCAGAATCTGCCCTGCATATTTTTTGTTCCACAGGAGATCCCATCCGCCGATGTCTTCTTCATCCACGATGTTTGCGTCATAAATAACGCCTATTACGCCGTATGTATACGGAACGCTGTAAATGCTGTCAGGGTCGTAATAGAGTCCGCGGTAATCATCGCTGATATATTTATAGTTCGGGATATTATCAAAGTCAAGAGGAAGGAGCATATCCTCCTTTATCATTCTTGCTATCATATAGTCGGACGGAACGACAACATCATAGCTTACGGATTCTGATGAAAGCTTTGCGTACATATCTTCGTTTGAAGCATATGTTGTGTAATTGACTTTAACTTTTTCTCCGTACGTTTCTTCGTACCAATTTTCGAATGCTTCAACCGTGTTCAGAGTTCCCTCTGAGCCGTCAGAGATATATTCGCCCCAGTTATAGACGTTCAGTGTCCTGACGTTTGCTTTGCCTGTCAAAACTATAATCATAACTGCAATTGCGATTATTCCGCCGGCTGTAAATACGGGGCCGAGATATCTGGAGTTTTTAACTTCTTTTTCAGCATTTCCCTTTTTGGAAGAATCTTCGCTTCCTATAATATTGGTGATTATCAAAAGCGCGAGAATCGCGAAGAATATGATAGTCGAGAGTGCGTACATTTTAGGGGTAACGGTTTTTTTGGTCATGGAATATATGCGGATGGGGAGAGTCTGAAAACCGTTTCCCGCGGTGAAATATGATATAACAAAGTCATCGAGCGAGAGCGTGAATGCCATAATCATGCCCGTTATAATTCCCGGGGAAATTTCAGGGAGAGTAGCCCTGAAAAATGCCCTTACTGGGGTGCATCCTAAATCCTGGGCAGCTTCGGGAAGGGAGCGGTCCATTTGCTTCAGTTTTGGCAGAACCTGAAGGATAACGTACGGCAGGCAGAACGTGATATGGGCAATCAGCATTGTCGCAAAGTTAAGGGAGGTTGCTTTTCCCATGAGTTTTCCGGCGAACACGAACATAAGCATCAGTGAAATACCCGTGATTATATCCGGATTAATCATCGGGATATTCGTAACAGTATCGAATGATGCCCTGGCGAGCTTTGAGCGGAGCTTATCAATGCCTACGGCTGCTGCAGTTCCCATTATCGTTGAGATAACTGAAGCGCAGAGCGCGAGAATAAGCGTGTTCCTCAGGGATTTGAGAGTTTCGGAGTCATTTATAAGCTCACGGTACCAATCCAGGCTGAAGCCTGAGAAAACTGACAGGCTTCGCGATGCGTTGAATGAAAATACAAGGAGTATAATAATCGGAGCAAACAGGAACAGCATAATGATTGCCGTATAAATCTTTGAAGAGAGCTTCATTTTCATATCTCTGCCCTCCTTAAGCCTGCGCCCGCTTGTTCGCGGCTTTTTGCAGGAGAGCCATAACAGCGAGCAGGATTATCATCATTATTAAGGCAATTGCGGCGGCAAAGTGAAGATTGTTTGCAGTGTACTGGCCTTCTATTGCATCGCCTATCAGGAAGAATTTGCCGTTGCCGAGCTTCTGGGAAATATAGAATGTTGAAATGGACGGAATCAGAACCATATTGATTCCTGAAATAACTCCCGGCAGGGAAAGGGGAATAATAACTCTTTTCAGGACCCCTGCGGAATTGCATCCTAAATCGCGGGCTGCTTCAAAGAGCCTGTCATCCATTTTCGCCATAACGGAATAAATCGGGAGAATCATATACGGGAAATAATCGTAAACCATCCCTATGATAACCGCGCTTTCCGTGCCTATGATATGAATTTTGTTAAGGCCGAGCGATTCCAGAAAGTTGTTCAGAATTCCCGTGTCCTGAAGGATTGTCATCCAGGCATACGTTCTGATAAGAAAGTTCATCCACATCGGAATCATGATTATCGTAATGAGAATGGACTGAACCCGTGAGCTTGCCTTGGAGATAATATACGCCATCGGATAGCCCAGAATCAGGCAGATTGCTGTTGATATAACCGCGAGTTTCAGGGATCTCCAGAATATAACGAGATATGTTCTGATTTCCTTTTTTTCGCCTGCTTCGGAAACAATTTGTGAGGTGGCTGTGAAGAACTTGGAAATATTATCAAATGTAAAGTTATAATCCGAATCCGTAAAGGCATAATATGCCACGAATATGAGTGGGACGATTATGAACAAAACCGACCAGACGGAGTATGGCGTGAGGCAGAAGAATTTTGAAACGACAGATGAGCGGTTAATTCTTTTATTCATTATCCGCCTCACTTCCCGGGTCCTCAATAGTTGAGGGCTCAAGCTCAGATGCATTGATTTCAGGATCCTCGAGCTCGTCAAATTCGTTGGAATACGATGAATAGTCGCCGTAGAGTCCTGAATATTCGGACTTCTTCATAACGTGAATTGCATCGGGCTCGATATACAAGCCTATGCGTTCGTCAACGTCCACGAAGTCAGTCGTCTGAATCATCCATTTAAAGCCGTCAATATCCACGATTATTTCGTAATGAACGCCTAAGAATGTAACGGATGTTACTATTCCTTTGAGCATCCCCTTTTCTTCGGGGACGATATCTATATCTTCGGGCCTGATCACAACGTCCACGGCTTCGCGCTTTTCAAAGCCGGAGTCAACGCAAACGAATTTCTGTCCAGAGAATGCAACTTTCTTGTCTGCAAGCATAATGCCATCTACTATATTGCTTTCACCGATAAAGTCTGCCACGAATGCGTTTTCCGGCTCGTTGTAGATATCAATAGGCGTGCCGATCTGCTGGATGCGCCCTTCGGACATAACCACGACCGTATCGGACATTGAGAGCGCTTCCTCCTGGTCATGCGTTACGAAAACGAACGTAATTCCCGTGGCTTTCTGAATGTTTTTAAGCTCCTGCTGCATATCCTTGCGGAGCTTAAGGTCGAGCGCCGCCAAAGGCTCATCGAGAAGAAGAACCTTCGGGCTGTTGATCAGTGCTCTTGCAATTGCAACGCGCTGCTGCTGGCCGCCTGATAATGATGTAACGCTTCGTTTTTCAAAGCCTTTCAGGGCAACCAGAGAAAGCATATCCTGAACTTTCTGCCTGATTTCATCTGCCGAAATGTGTTTTTCTCTTAACGGGAAAGCGATGTTTTCGTAAACGTTGAGATGAGGGAAAAGGGCATAGCGCTGGAATACTGTATTGACGTTTCTTTTATGCGGGGGCATATCGTTTATTTTCTCACCCATAAAGATAACGTCTCCGTTATCAGGTGTATCAAAACCGCCGATAAGTCTTAAGGTTGTCGTTTTTCCGCAGCCTGAAGGACCGAGAAGCGTTAAAAATTCATTGTCATAAATATCAAGATTAATATTATCCAGAACAGTGACGCCATCAAAGGATTTTGAGATGTTTTTCAGCTCAATTATTTTTTTCATTTCAGACTCCTAACTGCGCAAAATATCACGTATATTATAATAACATAAATTCAGATTTTTTCTACAAATTTTCACTAAAATGAGGGAATATTTTTTATGCGTTATTAGTGAATTTTTTTATTGTTATTTGAATATGAAAATATTATAATATTTAAGTAATATTAATGCGCCTTTTCAGGTAAATTATCTTATATGGTGCATATTTTTAGGAGGTTTGTTATGAAAAGCGAATACCTAAAGCGGGTTTATAAAGAAGTTGAAGCGCGTGACAGCCATGAAAGTGAATTTCTCCAGGCTGTAAGAGAGGTTTTTGAATCTCTTGATTATGTTGTTGATAAGCACCCCGAGTGGGAAGAGGCAGGTTTGATTGAAAGATTTGTTGAGCCTGAAAGAACGATTGAATTCCGTGTCCCCTGGGTTGATGATAAGGGTGTGCCGCATGTCAACCGCGGTTACAGAGTTCAGTATAACTCTGCAATAGGTCCTTATAAGGGCGGTCTTCGTTTTCATCCCTCAGTTAATTTAAGTGTTATGAAATTCCTCGGCTTTGAGCAGATTCTGAAGAATTCGCTGACGACTCTTCCTATGGGCGGCGGCAAAGGTGGCTCTGATTTTGACCCCAAGGGTAAATCGGATGCTGAGGTTATGCGTTTCTGCCAGAGCTTTATGACGGAGCTTTACCGTCATATCGGCCAGTTTACGGATGTTCCCGCAGGGGATATTGGTGTAGGCGCCCGCGAGATAGGCTTCCTTTTCGGCCAGTATAAGAAAATAGCGGACCGTTTTGACGGCGCGGTTCTTACCGGTAAGGGCATTCCTTATGGCGGCTCTCTTGCCCGCACTCAAGCCACGGGTTACGGCCTTTGCTATTTCTCCGCCGAGGCTTTGAAATCTCTCAGAAATGACAGCTATGAAGGGAAGACGGTTATTGTCTCCGGTTCAGGTAATGTTGCGCAGTACTGCGCCCAGAAGGTAACGCAGCTCGGAGGCAAGGTCGTTGCGATGTCTGACTCCCAGGGATATATTTACGATCCCGAGGGAATCAACCTTGATGTTCTTTTCGATATTAAGCAGAAGCGCCGCGCAAGAATCAGCGTTTATGCCGATGAAGTCAGTAGCGGCGAATATCATGAGGGCTGCAGAAATATCTGGAGCGTAAAGTGCGATATAGCCCATCCCTGCGCATCCCAGAATGAGATGGATGAAGAAGGAGCAAAGAAGCTCGTTGTAAACGGCTGCATGGCAGTATTTGAGGGTGCCAATATGCCCCTTACTCCCGAAGCAATTGAGGTTGTAACGTCAAACGGTCTTCTTTATTCTCCCGGCAAGGCATCAAATGCAGGCGGCGTTGCAACGTCCGGTCTGGAGATGACGCAGAATTCCATCCGCATGTCATGGTCATTTGACGAGGTTGATGAGAAGCTTCAGGGTATCATGAAGAATATTTACAAGGCCTGTTACGATGCATCTGTTGAGTGCGGTAAGCCCGGCGATCTTATGCTTGGAGCAAATGTTGCAGGCTTTTTGAAGGTTGCGGCCGCTATGATGGCTCAGGGAATTGTATAATAAATTGATTTCGTATTTTTTTTTAAAACATTTTTTAAAAATACGGAAGCGGAGATAACCGCTTCCGTATTTTTTGCTTTAAACTGTGATTTTATGATTTGACGCAGCGAAAAGGTTACAAAAGAAAGTCAAAAACTGTAAACCTGCAGTTTACCAAAAGCTGGAATTATTATGGTATCCTAAAGAAAAAAATTAAGGAGAAGCGTATGTATTGCAGTGTAAGAAGCTTTGGAACTGATGGAATCGGCGGCTATGAGGTTGAGATAGAGGTTAATATAACGTCGGGTCTTCCCAGATTTGATATGGTAGGGCTTGCAGATACTGCCATTAAGGAGTCGAGGGAGCGCGTAAGGGCGGCAATTAAAAACTGCGGCTATTCATTTCCGCCGAGTCATATTACCGTAAATTTAGCTCCGGCGGACAGAAAGAAAACAGGAACGGTGTATGATCTTCCGATTCTTGTCGGAATTCTTACCGCCTTCAGTAAAAATCTGCCGAAGGATAAAAAAATAATTCCCCATTTGCCGGAGGGGACCGCTTTTTTAGGTGAGGTTGCTCTGAATGGGGATATCCGCCCTGTATGCGGAGCCCTTCCTATGGCAATGTGTGCCGCAAGAAGCGGGGTTAGGCAGCTGTTCGTCCCTGCGGATAATGCTTCCGAGGCGGCATTTGCAAGCGGAATAGAGATTTTTGGTGTTGAAAATATTTCCCAGCTTGTTTCGCATTTTAAGGGAGATACGAAAATAAAAAGGACTGCTGAAGAGAAAATAAAATGTGAAACGGATAATATGCTGGATTTTGCGGACGTAAAAGGTCAGGAGAGCGTAAAGCGCAGTCTGGAGATAGCTGCGGCCGGAGGGCATAATATATTAATTATTGGTCCTCCGGGAACGGGAAAGTCAATGATGGCCAGGAGATTGCCTTCGATTCTGCCTGATATGACGCGTGATGAAATGTTAAAGTGCACGGAGATTTTTTCCGTAGCGGGAATGACCGGCCGGAAAAATCCTGTGATTACGTCGCGGCCGTTCAGGTCTCCTCATCATACCATATCTTCAGTGGGGCTGTCGGGAGGAGGAAGCTACCCAAGGCCCGGCGAGATAAGTCTTGCTCATAATGGAGTGCTGTTTTTAGATGAGCTTCCGGAATTTCCGCAGGATACGCTTGAGGTTTTAAGGCAGCCTCTTGAGGACGGCGAAATAACTGTTTCAAGGGTTTCCGGGAATGTGACGTTTCCAAGCCGTTTCATGCTTGTCTGTGCCATGAACCCGTGTAAGTGCGGGTGGTACGGCAGCCCCTCGCATCCGTGCTCATGTTCTCCGTCTGATGTCCGGCGCTATCAGAAAAGGATTCCGGGTCCTTTAATGGATAGAATAGACATAATAGTCAAAGCGGACTCGCTGGAGTTTAATGAGATAAAATCAAATGAAAAAGCGGAAAGCTCTGAAAATATAAAAAAGAGAGTTGATAAGGCCAGGGTAATTCAAAGGAAGAGATATGAAAATGACACCCTGTCAAACGCCTCCGTTTCTCCTTCGGTGCTGAGAAAGTACTGCTCATTGTCTCCGGAAGGCGAGGAGCTTATTCACGATGCGTTTGATGCTATGAATCTGTCTGCGCGCAGCTATGACAGAATACTGCGCGTGGCAAGAACGATTGCTGATATTGACGGTTCGGAGGATATTTTGCCCGATCATATTTGCGAGGCAATTCAGTTCAGAACTTATGATATTGACGGATAATTATTTATTGTAAAGCGATTTTTTCTTTGTTATAATATAAGATACATAAATATCGGAAATTATAGCTTGAGGGGATAGCCGTGAACAAGTATATCCGCAGGATTCTTGAAACAAAATACGGGATTATGCAGACGGCGCTTGCGCTGTTCGGAGTAGTAACGCTTATTATGGGAAAGGTTGTTTTTGCAGGAGATCCGGCCGAAAAGGCCTTGATTATCCTTGCAATAGTTGAATTGGCCTTTTCTTTAGTGCTGTTTATATATTTCGCTTTTAACAGCCGCGCCAGAAAAAGAGAGCTTGAAACTTATATAAGGTCATTGACGTATGATTCAGAAAATGCAAAGAATAAAACTCTCTTAAGTTTTCCTATGCCTATAGCCGTATTCAGAAGAGAGGACACGTCGATTGTATGGGGAAACGATGCGTTTTTTGAAGTTTGCGGGGATGATGGTTACAAGCTCGACGCGAAAATATCAGAGCTCGTTCCCGGTTTTTCATCAAAGTGGATTGTGGAAGGAAAATCAAAATATCCCGGGATAGTTGAACTGAACGGGAAAAAATATAAGGTTCACGGGAATATGGTTATGGCGAATTCTCAGCCGGAGAGCGGATCGGCTTTTTTGTGTATTACGTATTGGATTGACGTTACTGATTATGAGAATCTTAAGGTTAAGCATGAGGATTCTCTTCCCATTGCCGGCGTTATTGTAATCGATAATTATGAGGAAATGATAAAATCCCTGCCGGACCGTGATAAAAACGATGTGCGTGATTCGATAGAAGACAGGTTATCCGCCTGGGCCGCGGAGAATGATGGTATTGTGAGAAGATATGACAGAGACCGTTATATCATGTTTATTGAAAAAAAGAATCTTGTCAGAATGAAGAAGGACGGATTTCCGATTCTTGGTAAAATGCATGAGGTTGAGTCTCCGAACGGGACATTTGCCTCAATTGCTGTAGGTTACAGTGAAGATACTGATACTCTCCACGAAGCGATTATATTTGCCGATAAAGCGGCGGAGCTTGCTTTAACCCGCGGCGGAGACCAGGTTGTTATTAAGAATAAGCTGAGCTTTGAGTTCTACGGCGGCCGGGGTGGCGGTGAAAATGAAAAGCGTACGAAAATCCGCTCGCGCGTTATGGCGAAATCTCTTTCTGAATTAGTTGAAGATTCTTCAAAGGTTTATATTATGGGGCACAGGATGGCGGATCTTGACTCCATTGGGGCCGCAGCCGGAGTTTGTGCTCTCTGCAGGAAGCATGGAGTAAAATCCAGTATTGTTATTGATGATACTTCTGCATGCTTCCAGCTTGTCAGTTATCTTAAAACGGACAGTCATTATGCGCAGAGCTTTATTGATACGCAATCTGCGCTTGTTCATGCTGACGGGCGGACGCTTCTTGTAATTGTGGATACTAACCGGCCTGAGCAGGTTGAAGAGCCTAATCTTTTAGATACGTGTAACCGTGTTGCGGTTATTGACCATCACCGTGCCGCTGCCACGTATATCCACAATGCAGTTTTAGGTTTTATTGACTCCTCAGCTTCTTCATGCTGTGAAATTATGAGCGAGGTTTTATCTGAAACTGTAGAGACTTCGGATCTTCTAAAGGTTGAGGCAAATGCGCTTCTTGCAGGAATTGTCCTTGATACGAAGAACTTTACGATGCGGACGAATGAAGCTACATTTGATGCGGCATCGTATCTCAAGCATTGTGAGGCAGATTCGGCAGATGTAAAAAAGCTTCTTCAGAGCAATATGGAGGATACGATTAAGAAGTACCGTATTTTGCAGTCGGCTGAAACTTATAAAGATGTTATTGCAATTGCATCGCCTGATGAAGTAACAAGCCGTGTTGTTGCAGCGAAAGCTGCAGATGAGCTTTTGAATATTTCCGGAGTTGAAGCATCGTTTGTTATAGCGCTAAGTGAGGCGGGAGGAACGTTTGTTTCAGCCCGGTCTATAGGAGAACTTAATGTTCAGCTGATAATGGAAAAGCTTGGCGGAGGAGGAAACCGTTCTGCGGCTGCGGCCCAGTTTTCGGATAAAAATCTTGAAGAGGCGGTTTTGGCAGTTAAGGAAGCAATTGATGAATATTTAGGATAAAAACAGTTTCGGAGGTTTGTTATGAAAGTTATTTTTTTACAGGATGTTAAGGGAAAGGCAAAAAAAGGTGACCTTAAGGATGTGGCTGACGGCTATGCCCGCAATTTTTTAATTCCCAAGGGGCTGGCAACGGCCGCAACAGCTGATAATCTGAATACTTTAAAGCTGCAGGAAAAGGCGAAGAATGCTCAGATTGCGGCTGAAAAGGCCGAAGCAAGAGAGATTTCGCAGAAGCTTTCCGGAATTCAGGTAATAGTGAAGGCAAAGGCCGGAGAGGGCGGAAAGCTGTTCGGCTCCGTAACGTCTCAGGAAATATCCGCTGCATTAAAGGAGCAGCACGGAATTGAAATTGAAAAGAACAAGATTGTTCAGGCTGAGCCAATAAAAAGCTACGGGAATTACACTCTCAAGGCAAAGCTTGGCTATGAAATTTCAGGGGATATTAACGTTCTTGTGGTTGAAGGCTGATGGACGAGTTAATCGGAAGGAAAATTCCGCATTCTGATTCAGCAGAACAGGCTGTAGTCGGATCTATGCTGATAGACGCGCGGTGTGTGCCGGATGTCATTCAAAAGCTAAACGGTGAAGATTTTTATAATAAAAATAACCGTGATATTTTTGAAACGGTATCATCCATGCTTACGTATGGGCAGACCATAGACCCCGTAACTGTTATTGATCAGATGAAGGTCAGGGGAGTTTATTCAGAAAATACTGAAAAGTATATGGCTGAAGTAATGTCGATGACGCCCACGGCCGCAAATGTCTTGGAGTATGCCCAGATTGTCAAGGATAGAGCTCTTTTGCGTCATCTCGGAGATGCCGCCGGTGAAATCCAGAATCTGATTATTGATGAGCAGGGTGAAGCGGAAGTTATATTAGAGGCTGCTGAGCGTAAAATTTATGATCTCCGCAAGGGCCGCAATGTGTCAGGCCTTTTGCCGGTCTCATCTGTAATTGACGGCGTTTTTGACATGCTCTCTGAGGCTGCGGCCTCTGGGAATAAGATTCCGGGTCTTTCAACGGGTTTGCCGGATTTGGATAAGATAACGCTGGGCCTTAATAATTCGGAGCTTATTTTAATAGCTGCAAGGCCCGGTATGGGCAAAACAAGTCTTGCATTAAATATTGCTTTATATGCTGGAATGGTTTTGAAGAAGACTGTTGCATTTTTCTCTCTTGAGATGTCAAGAGAGCAGCTCGTAACGCGTCTTTTATCCCGCGCGGCGATGGTTCCTTCCAGAAATCTTCTGACGGGCCAGTTAACTCAGAACCAGTGGAAGGAAATCGCTGAAGGAGCTCAGGCTTTGTCCGGCGCCAATATTTATATTGATGATAATCCAACGTTATCTGTTGCTGATATGAATGCTTCATGCCGGAGGATTAAGGACCTCGGGCTCGTCGTGATTGATTATCTTCAGCTTATGCAATCTGCCGGAAGCGGCAATTCATGGTCAAATGAATCAAGAACGCAGGCGGTATCCGATATTTCGAGAATGCTTAAGATTATGGCAAAGGAGCTTTCTGTTCCCGTTATTTGCCTGTCTCAGCTTAACCGTGCCGCAGAAGGGCGTGCGGATAAGCGGCCTATGCTTGCTGACCTCCGTGAGTCCGGCGCAATTGAGCAGGATGCGGATGTCGTAATCGGTCTTTACCGTGACGGTTATTATAATAAGGAAGCTGAGAATCCGAATCTTGCAGAGGCTATTATTCTTAAAAACCGTAAGGGATCAACAGGCTTTGTTGAGCTGAACTGGATTCCTGAATATACGTCATTTGCTTCTTATGAAGGAAACAGAGAAGAAGATTATTAAGTTCATATCGGATAATAATCTTTTGTCCTCGGATTCCGCTGTTCTCTGTGCCGTTTCCGGGGGGAGAGATTCAATGTGTATGCTTTGCATCCTCAAGGCACTGGAGGAGGACCTCCATATAAAGGTATGCGCCGCGCATTATAATCACTGCATCCGCGGGGAAGAGGCTAACCGTGATGAAAAATTCGTCAGAGATTACTGCCAGGAACATGGTACGGATTTTGTCTCTCTCAAAGAGAATGTTCCCGCCCTGGCCGAAAAGGAAGGAATGAGCGTAGAGGAGGCCGGAAGGCATTTCCGCTATGCATTTCTGAAAAATGCGGCGCAGGAGCTCGGATGCGATGTGATTGCAACGGCTCATAATATGAATGACAATGCTGAAACTGTTCTTTTCAATCTTTCGCGCGGAGCGGGATTAAAGGGTTTGTCAGGTATTCCCGTAAAAAGGGAGAATATTATAAGGCCGCTTTTATGCCTGAGTCGTGCGGAAATTGACGGATACATTGAGAATAATTCGATTCCGTTTGTTGATGACAGCTCAAATCTGTCTGATATCTATTCGCGGAATATAATCCGGCATAAGGTGATTCCTGTTTTGGAATCATTTAACTCCGAGGCTGTCAGTGCAATTAATTCCGCGGCATCTCTTCTGAAGGATGATGACGATGCTCTGCGCGCGTTAGCTGAGAGCTTTATTAAGGAAAACGGGGCTGACGGTATTGATTGTTCAAAGCTTTGCGCTTTGCCCAGAGCTGTTTCTTCAAGAGTTATAAGAAGCGTTTTCCCATATGGATTAAGCTGCAGACAGGTTGATTCTGTTTTAAGCATATGCAGGGAAAGCGAGCATAAGGAGCTTGATTTGCCGGGCGGCGGAGTAGCGGTTGACCAGGGAAGGCTTTATATATGCCCTGAGGATGAAAAGCCGGCTTTTGAGGAGGTCCCGCTTGCTGCGGGGCAGAAGGTGAATATTCCCGAGCTCAATATGAATATTCTTGCAGAAGAAACGGTTTTAGATGAAAATGTTCACGGCTTGTTAAACACTTTTTACATAAAATGTGATGAAATACAAGGGCGGCTGATTGTTTCTCCGAAGCGTGACGGCGATTCCATGCGTATTTCCGGCAGAGGATGTTCGAAGTCCCTGAAAAAGCTGTTCCTTGAAAATCATATTAACAGGTATCATCGTTTAAGAACAATTGTAATAAGGGACGATAAAGGGATTTTATCAGTGCCCGGGCTGGCAATTTCCGAGCGTGCCGCAGCGAAAGCGGGAGAGCGCGTTCTGAAAATAATAATAGAAAACTTATAAAAAAGGGGTCACCATGGAAAATGACATCGAGCGCGTGCTCATATCAGAAGAAGAGATTCGCCGCAAGGTTGAGGAGGTAGGTCGTCAGATTTCTGAGGATTTTGAAGGCCGTGAGCCGATATTTGTAGGCGTCTTGAAAGGCTGCTTTATATTTATGGCAGATCTTATAAGAGAGGTTAAGGTTAACTGTTCGCTTGATTTTATGGCTGTTTCTTCGTATGACGGGACTAACTCAACAGGCGCCGTAAAGATTAATAAGGATTTAAATAGCGATATTTGTGGAAAAGATGTTATTTTAGTTGAGGATATTCTGGATTCAGGCGTAACGCTTAATTATCTTAAGAATTATCTTCTTAACCGCGAGCCTGCTTCTATTTCTATTGTTACTCTTATGGATAAGCCTGCCAGGCGTAAGGCTGATGTTTTTGCCGATTATTCATGCTTTGAAATTCCCGATGAATTTGTTGTGGGATACGGGCTTGACTATAATCAGCGTTACCGTAATCTTCCGTATATAGGTGTATTAAAGAAGGAAATATATTCTTAATATCCGTTATATAATAAATTTTACCCGAGTGAAGGATGTGTTGTTTTTTTGAAAAAGCCCCAGGGAAATAAAGCGCGCGATATAGGATTTTATGTATTACTTGCTCTGATTCTTATTGCAATAATATTTACGATTAAAAATGAGCCTGATGAGGATTCAGTTGAATCTTATTCGGAGCTTGTTGATTTGTTCGAAGCTGAAAAGGTTCAGTCTTTTGTCACGGAGGGGAATGAAATCACTCTTAAGATAAGGACTGATGATGAGGACTATCCTCTTGAGGAGAAGTCGTATTCGTTATACAGCTTTTCCGTGTTTTATGAGGACTTCCGTAATCTGATTGCCGAGCAGCACGAAAAAGGCATACTCGAAAAGTATGATTACACTGAAGGCTTCACTATGCCGTGGTGGGCAAGCTTCATTCCCTATATTGTTATTATGGGCGGCGCAATGCTCTTGTGGTACGTGATGATGAATAAGGCAGGCGGCGGGGGAGCCGGAGGCTTTGCAAGATTCTCTAAGGCGAGAACCCGTAACGGATTAGATGAAAAGAATAAAAAGACGTTTAAGGATGTTGCCGGATGTGATGAGGAGAAGGAAGAGCTTAAGGAAGTTGTGGACTTCTTAAAGGATCCTAAGCGCTATACTCAGATGGGCGCAAGAATCCCCAAGGGAATTTTGCTGGTAGGTCCTCCGGGAACAGGTAAAACCCTTCTTGCAAAGGCAGTTGCAGGAGAGGCAAACGTCCAGTTCCTTTCCATTTCAGGTTCTGATTTTGTTGAGTTGTATGTCGGCGTCGGTGCGGGGCGAGTCCGCGATTTGTTTGAGCAGGCAAAGAAGGTTGCCCCTGCAATAATATTTATTGATGAAATTGACGCGGTCGGTCGTCAGAGAGGTTCAGGTCTCGGCGGAGGTCATGATGAGCGTGAGCAGACCCTGAATCAACTGCTTGTTGAGATGGACGGATTTGGTAATAACGAAGGCGTTATTGTTATGGCTGCAACAAACAGAGCTGATATCCTTGATAACGCTCTTCTTCGTCCCGGGAGATTTGACCGTCAGGTATATGTCGGTCTTCCCGATATCCGCGGAAGAGAGCAGATATTGAAGATTCATTCCCGTGATAAGCACCTTGCCCAGGATGTTGACCTTAATTCTATCGCTAAGGGAACGCCCGGATTTTCCGGAGCCGATCTTGAGAATCTCATGAATGAGGCTGCTATTTTAGCAGTCCGCAACCGTGAGAGATTTATCTCTCAGGAGGATATTGATGAGGCTATTTTAAAGGTCCAGATGGGTCCTGAAAAGAAGTCTCGCAAGATGTCCGAAAAGGCGAGAAGGCTCACCGCCTATCATGAGGCAGGCCATGCAATTACGGGCCGTTTCTTAAAGAACGTTGACCCCGTTCATTATATTACGATTATTCCCCGCGGTCAGGCAGGCGGATTTACGCTGTTCCGTCCTCAGGAGGATCTTGAGAACTTCAAATCCCGCGCTGAGATGTATGAGCAGATAGTTATGGCTCTCGGTGGGCGCGTTGCCGAATCCCTTTTCCTGGACGATATTTCAACAGGCGCTTCCGCCGATATTCACCAGGCAACCGCCATTGCCCGCGATATGGTTATGAAGTATGGTATGTCCGAAAAGCTCGGTCCTATTTCATATGATTCATCCGATCATTCCATATTCATAGGCCGCGATTTCGGAACGACGAAGAGTTATTCTGAGGAAACTGCCGGCATAATTGATGAAGAAGTGAAGGCAATTTTTGACAGAGCATCGAGTGACTGCCGCGCCATTCTCTCTGAGCATGCAAAAGAGCTTACGGATATTGCGGAGTATCTTCTTGAGCATGAAACGCTTGACTGCGATGAGTTTAATTATTATTTCGATCACGGCGAGTTCATGCCTGAAGCTGAAAAGAATGCAAAGAAGGTTGCAAAGGATGAAACTATTGAGCGTCCTGCAAGAAAGATTGCAATGTTTGACGGTTCTGAGGTAAACTCGGAGGAAAAGCCTGAAGAGAAGCCCGAAGAGGAACCTGCGGTAAATCCTAAGGAAAAGTCCGAAGCAAAGCCTGAGGAAAAACCGGAGGAGGAAGTTTCGGAGAAGCCAAAGAGAACAAGGAAAAAGGCAGAAGAAAAAGAAGATAAAATAGATGATGAGTAATATATTAAAAATAATAGCCGCAGTAATATGCGGCTACTTTATTGGAGCATTTAGCTTTTCGATTACGATGAGCGAGTATGTTTTCAAAACGGACGTTCGGAAAAAGGGAAGCGGAAATGCCGGGGCCACGAATATGGCCCGCGCTTTCGGAATACTTCCCGGTATAATAACTCTCGTCGGGGACTTTCTGAAAACCGTTCTTGCTATTTATCTGGGAAAAGCGCTCGCCGGGAACATAGGGTTTGCTCTTGCTGGAATTGCCTGTCTTATTGGGCATTGCTATCCTGTTTATTACGGCTTTAAAGGCGGGAAAGGCGTATCTTCGGGGCTCGCAGCGCTTTTTGTTTGCGATTGGCGGTGCGCTGTTGCTGCGCTCATCGTGTTTCTGATAATTGCATTTGCTTTTAAAAAGGTTTCAGCGGCATCTCTTTCAGGTGCGCTTACGGGTCTGATTGTTGCAATAGTATTGGGGCTTCCGTGGCATAAATTGCTGCTTATAGTTTTTGCCGTAGCTCTGCTGTTTTTCCGGCATGAAGAGAATATCAGGCGGCTTATAAAAGGCACGGAGCCTGATTTCAGGGTTAGCAGGGATAAGTAAATAAAAAGCACTGCAGCTTCCGGCCGCAGTGCTTTTTTAATGAATGTCATATGCTTTACGGGAGATTATCTGTTATTATTTCCGGAATATCAGCCTGGTTAATGTAAGCTTTGGCGGTTTTAAAATCGCCTGTGCTGTCTGCAGGTTTAATCATAAGCAGAGGATCGTTAATTGCCCCGGGCTCTGTATAGCCGTGGTCAGCCATAATCACAATCAGGGAGTTATCGTATGCTCCTGCTTTTTTAAGCTTATTGAGGTACTCAAATATGATTTTCAACGTGCCTCTCGATGCCCTTATTGCATTCGCGTCTGAGTAGGAGGGAATCATCGGATTCAGGTTTTCGTCAGTGATATAAGGATAATGTGCCCCGTATAAGTGAATCAGTTCAAACCGCGGTGAGTGGGATTCATTTATTCCGAAGCTTTCGAGTTTTTCATAAAATGCGGTGTTGCTGATTGTATAAAGCGCTTCATCTGAATCTTTAGGGGAATAGAGGCTGTCAAATTCATCCCCCATGAGCCAGCATGCCTGCCTCAGAATATCGGGCGCATATGAGCAACCAACGAGCCTGTAAAGCGTCGCAATGAATTTCGGAATATTATTGATTCCTGATTCGCCGGATATTATATTGTCGCAGCTTTCTTTGAGGGAATCGGGAATGAATCTTGAATCCGTGTATATTCCGAATGAATATCCGTAAGTGTCAAGCGGCGAAAAGAGAGGGTCGGTATTTAAAAAGTATGAAAGAGAATCCTTCGTTGAGTCAAAGCATCCCTCGAGCCCGTCATAAAATGTAAAGCCTTCGAGTTCATAAGATATCTCAGGTGTTTCATCGAGAATTGCCTCCATGTATGTTTTGTCAAACATATCCGGAACGATAACTATAACATTCTTTTCCTTTGATGCATTCAGGATGTTTTTATCTGAAATGAAGCTGTCCCTCGGCCTGAGGTATTCGCTCTTTGCGCCTGCGAGGATGAGAATCAACGATATGAGGATAAATGCCGAGCCTGCAATTGAAAGAGATGTAAGCGTTTTTCTGCTGGCCTTTACCTTCAGTGCAAGAAGAACAATAATTGCTGCTGCGAGAACCCATATGGCGGTATTCGGGATAGCGTGGCTCAGATGATCTGTCAGCGCGTACGGCATGCCGTTTAAAACGCCCATGTTTTCGAAAAGAATGCTCCCCTGAAGATAAATGAGAAGCCCGGCTGCAAAAAGAATAGCGCAGAAAATGGTTTTCGCCTTTCCGTGAAGGTTGTTCCCGATGAGGAAAAGAATAAGCGTTACAGTGATAAAAACGCCCACCGGAAGGAACCAGAAGTCATACAGCGTAAAGAGGAATTCCTCCGCATTTCCGAAGTATATCTGAACCGGCGCGTAGAGGCAGAAGGTTATTGTCGCGAAAATTGATGAAAAAAGCGGAAGGAGCGATTTTTCCTTTGAAAAAAACGCTGATTCAGTTGTGTTTTTACTGTTTTTCATAAAAAAAGTATAGCACACGATATCTCCTTTGACAACGTATAAAAACTGTAATAAAATATTACAAATATATATGAATAACAGATTTGAGGTCGTTATGGATCAGAGAAGTATAACATGCTGTTTTACGGGGCACAGGCCAGTGAAGCTCCCCTGGGGTCTCAGGGAAAGCGATGAAAGATGCGTGAAAATGAAAAGCTGGATAACCTCGCAGATTGAGGATTTATATTCGCTCGGCTACAGAAGATTTATGTGCGGTATGGCAATCGGCTGCGATATGATATTTGCCGAGGCTGTGATTGATTTAAAAAACAGATATGATGATGTTTCGTTGTTCGCCGCAATTCCCTGCCGGGACCAGATGCGCAACTGGAACAAATCTCAGAAGCAGCGCTACGCCGATATCCTTGACAGCTGCGATGCTTCAAAGGTCTTTTCGGAAACATATAATTCTCTGTGCATGAACGAGCGCAATTTATATATGGTTGAAAACTCATCGGCGCTTATCGCCTGCTATTCGGGTTACCCCGGAGGGACGATGAATACGATTCTTTATGCGGAGCGTCAGGATTTGGATATAAGAATTTTTGATATTTCGGAGCTGTGAGAGAAGGAGCCTTATGACGGATTATTCTAAGCTTAAAAACTGTGAGCTGTTTTTATTTGATATGGACGGGACGTTATATTTAGGGGATGACGTTTTTGAAGGTGCCGTATCTTTGATGGAGGACCTCCCGAATCTTGGCTATGAGTATATTTATTTAACCAACAATTCCTCCCGTTCAGGGCTTGATTATATTCCGAGGCTGAGAAGGCTCGGTTTCCCGTGTGAAAAGGAAAATATTTTTTCATCGGGTATGGCAACGGGCATGTATATAATGCAGAATTGCCCCGATGCCCGCGTTTACTTTGTCGGAACTGAGGCATTCAGAAAAGAGCTTGTTTCTTACGGTGTGAATGTTCTTGAGGATGACCTTTCAGATGTCCCGAAAAGTGCGTATGACCGCGATTTAACGTCTCTTCCGCCCGCCGATATGGTGGTTGCGGGATTCGATATTGAGCTCGTCTATGAAAAGCTGAACAGGGCATGCCATTATCTGCGGCGCGGCGCAAGATTTATCGCCGCGAATCCTGACCTCGTCTGCCCTATGCCTGAGGGTGAGGTTTTGCCGGACTGCGGTTCCATCTGCGCTCTTCTTGAAAAATCCTCGGGAGTTGCGCCTGAATATATAGGAAAGCCCAATGCCAACATGATAAACGTCATATCTAAGATGACGGGTGTTCCCAACAGCAAAATTTGCGCTGTGGGGGACAGGATTTATACGGATATTGCTGTTGCCCAGAATGCGGGAGCCGTTTCAGTTCTCGTGATGTCCGGGGAGACAACGCCTGAGATTCTCAGCGCGGCGGAAAGAAAGCCCGATTATGTTCTTGATAACGTAAAAGAACTTTATGAGATATTGAAGAAATAATGCAGAAGTATATTTTACCTTTACTTACGGCTGTTCTAATCTTGCTGTTTTACCTTGGGCTTCCCGAGCTGAGCAAGGTGAGCCTCATAAAGCAACCCAAAAAGCTTGACAGGAAAGACGGCATTATTATGCTCGTTTTTTGCCTGGTTTTCGGGTTTGCGGATTTTTCCGGTCTCGGCGATAAGGTCGCCCCTGAGTCGTTCGTGAACATGAACGGGCAGGAGGCTGTATTTGATTTGGGGAAATCGCTTACGGTTTATGAGTTTTCCCTTTATTCCGGAGTGGGTTACGGAACGTATACAATAGACTTTTCCGCAGACGGAGAGGATTATAATTCGGAGCTCAGCTTCACTCAGGACGCGGGAGATGTTTTAAGATGGAATTATATATATACCGATCCCGCCATAACTCAGGGTGTAAGATATGTCCGCATCCGCGGGGAGGGGAATGCATATCTCGGAGAAGTCGTCATTATTGATGAGCTTTCGGATGAAGGCTACCATGCGGCGGATGCATCTGTAAATATTTCTGAGCTAAACGATGAACAGGAAAAGTACTGCCCGAAGTACAGCTTTATGAACTCATCGTATTTTGATGAGATTTACCATGCGAGAACCGCCTGGGAGCATTTGAACAACGTCTATCCATATGAAATTTCCCATCCTCCGCTCGGAAAGTTGATTATATCTATTGGCATAGCGCTGTTCGGGATGACGCCTTTTGGCTGGCGTTTTTCAGGGACACTCTTGGGAGTTTTAATGCTTCCGATCATGTATGTGTTTATAAAAAAGCTTTTCGGCTCGAGAAAGGCTTCAATTGCCGGAACGCTCGTCTTTGCAGCGGATTTTATGCATTTCGTGCAGACGAGGATTGCAACGATTGATGTATATGCGGTGTTCTTTATCCTGCTTATGTATCTTTTCATGTATATCTTTGTGTTTGAGAATAAGCTCTGGGCGCTTGCTCTTTCAGGTATATTCTTCGGTATGGGTGCAGCCAGCAAGTGGACGTGCATTTATGCCGGGGCAGGTTTAGCTGTAATCTGGGCAATTTACCGGGTTGTTAACCGCAGGCGCGGATTTGCCGCTTTTTTAAGTAACAGTGGCTTTTGCGTCGTGTTCTTTATCATGATTCCGTGCGTTATCTATTATTTGTCGTATATTCCTTATGGGACGTCTCAGGGAGTATATAACGTATTTTCAAAAGAATATCTGAAGATAGTGATAGATAATCAGGTATATATGTTTAACTACCATTCAAAGCTTGTTGCAACGCATCCGTATTCATCTGTATGGTATCAGTGGGTTTTGGATATCCGTCCGATTCTTTACTATCTTAATTATGACGGAGCTTACCGTCAAAGCTTCGGAGCATTTGTCAATCCCATGCTTTGCTGGGGCGGCTTCCTGGCTCTATTCGCTTTAGGCTATGAAGCGGTTTTCCGTAAGGACCGTGAAGCATTATTTATTATCATCGGATATCTGGCCCAGCTTATTCCGTGGGTATTCGTAACAAGGCTTACATTTGAGTATCATTATTTTCCGTGTACTGTTTTTCTTGTTTTGGCTGTCTCCTATATCTTTTTTATTATGGAGAATGGAAACAAGAGAAAGAATATTTATATTTTCGGTTTTGCGGGGGTGTCGGCGGCTTTGTTTATTCTGTTTTTCCCTGTGCTTGCAGGCATCCGGGTTAATTCTTCCGTTGCTTCAAATCTGATGCAGTGGCTGCCGACCTGGCCGTTTTGATTTGCTGTATTAATTGGTTGTTTTGAATGTCGGCTTTTAGTTTGCTGGTTTTGAATTTTAGTTTACATAATATTCTACGGAGGACAGTATAATGAAGGTTCTTGTAACCGGTGGAGCGGGATATATAGGAAGTCACACATGCGTTGAGCTTTTAAACCGCGGAATTGATGTTGTAGTAATAGATAACCTCGTCAATTCCAGCGCAAAGGCAATAGAACGCGTGGAGGAGATTACAGGTAAAAAGGTCGCTTTTTATGAAGAGGATGTCCGTAACCGTGCTGTGCTTGATGCTATTTTTGAAAAGCATGATATTGACTGTGCTATTCATTTTGCCGGTCTTAAGGCTGTCGGAGAATCGGTTTCTATGCCTCTTGAGTATTATGATAATAATCTTTTCAGTACTGTTCGCCTTTGCGAGGCAATGCGTGACCATAAAGTTAAAAAGATTGTTTTTTCATCTTCTGCAACCGTTTATTCTGGAAATAATGAAATGCCTTTGAAGGAGGCTTCCGAGACAGGGCACTGTACGAATCCTTATGGTTGGACGAAGTATATGTCAGAGCAGATATTGAGAGATACTGCATCTTCAGATAAGGATTGGTCTGTTGTGCTTCTGCGTTATTTCAATCCTATAGGAGCGCATGAAAGCGGGCTTATCGGGGAGGACCCGAGAGGAATTCCCAATAATCTGATGCCGTTTGTCGCGCAGGTTGCATCCGGAAGGCGTGACCATCTGAATGTATACGGGGATGATTACGATACTCCCGACGGAACGGGAGTCCGGGATTATATCCATGTTGTGGATTTGGCTCGCGGCCATGTTGCGGCAATCAATTATATGCAGAATCATACAGGCGAGGGCGTTTTCAACCTCGGAACAGGAAACGGTTACAGCGTTTTGGATATGGTGAAGACCTTTGAAAGAGTAAACGGTGTAAAGGTTCCCTATGAAATAGCTCCGCGGCGTCCCGGAGATCTTGCAACCGTATATGCAAGCCCTGACAAAAGTGCAGAGATCCTGGGCTGGAAAGCGGAATACAATCTTGAGGATATGTGCCGTGATACATGGGCCTGGCAGAAGAAGAATCCCATGGGTTACGAAGGATAAGGAAGCTTTAAAATGGAAATGTACGCTGATCCTCAGAGCGTTGATAAGTACCTGAATGTTGAGCTGGAGTGCGGCTGCGGAAGAACTCATTTTGCGCCTGTTAAGGATGTTTTCATCGGGGAGAATGCGCTCGTGGCTCTTCCTGATTTTGTGAAAAAATACGGGTATTCCCGTCCGTATATTATCTGCGATGAGATAACTTACCGTGTGGCGGGAAAAAGCTGTGCTGAGAACCTTGAAAACGCCGGAATCTGTGCAAGTGTTAGGATTCTGAAGCATCTTGGATTTGATGAGGCGACGCTTGGTGAAATCCTGATTAATAAGCCTGATGACGCTGATTTGATTATAGGCGTCGGAACGGGGTCAATAACAGATATAACGCGTTATTCAAGCTTCAAGCTTAAGCTGCCGTGCTTTATTGTTGCAACCGGCGCTCCGATGGACGGCTTTGCCGCTTCAATCGGCATAATGAACATTGATAATCTGAAGACCACCATGCCTGCTCACTGCGCTGAGGTGATTATAGGAGATACGGGTGTTCTGACCGGTGCTCCTTACAGGATGACAATCGCCGGATTCGGGGACCTTGTTGCGAAAATCAACTGCCTGAATGACTGGCGGCTTGACGCGCTAATAAATAATGCCCATTACTGCAGAAAAATAGATGAGCTCGTTTCGCATTATGTCAGTGATATTTTAACAAAGACTGATAAGATAAAGAACCGTGACCCGCAGGCAACGGGGGATGTTATGAATGCGCTTGTTCTGACGGGTGCTGTGATAAGCCTTTACGGAACGTCAAGGCCTGTTTCGGGGTCTGAGCACCATATGTCCCATTACTGGGAGGTCGTTGGAGAAAACCGCGGCCGCAGTTTTGCGATGCATGGCGAGCAGGTGTCCGTTGGTACGTATCTTTGCTTAAAGCTTTGCGAAAAGCTTCTTGGGGAGTTTGAAGGCGGTCGTTTCGACTTCGCTTTGGCGAGAGAGAAAGCTGCAGCTTACGATTTTTCAGCCTGGGAGAAGGAAATAAGAAGAGCTTACGGCAAGGCTGCAGATGCCGTCATTGAGTTTGAAAAGAAATCCGGAAAGAATGATATAGAAGGCAGGCTTAAAAGGATAGATGCCGCAGAGCGCAACTTAAGCAAGATTTGTGAAATGCTCTCAGGCATGTATCCTTCATCTGAGTATCATGATATGATGAAGGGCTTGGGCTGCCCTGTTGATCCGTCTGATATCGGGCTTGATAAGGATGTCCTTTGGGATACTTTCCTGTATGCAAAGGATACGCGCGCCGTCTATACCGTTTTGCAGCTTGCATGGGATCTCGGCCTCAGCGGGAAGCTGGCGGATGAGATAATCGCGGAGCTGTAAAACAGTAAAGATTTCGATAAAATACAATAAATTTCTGTTGACAAACCATACTGCATTTGGTATTATATTCGAGCTGGTGATTTTGCTGGTGTAGCTCAGTTGGTAGAGCAGCTGATTTGTAATCAGCAGGTCGGGGGTTCGAGTCCGTCCACCAGCTCCAGAATTAAATATGGGGGAATTCCCGAGTGGCCAAAGGGGACAGACTGTAAATCTGCTGGCGATGCCTTCGATGGTTCGAATCCACCTTCCCCCACTTAAAGAAAATGTCCGAATCTTTAGAGGTTCGGGCATTTCTGTTTAGTATTTAGTTACAGAATTAACGAAAATGAACGGGGCAGCCTTCCTGATTTTTTCCTTTGCGGAAGCGGTAAATTCATCATCTTTGTAACCGGAGGTAAAAGAATTGTTTGTTTCAACTAAACGCCGTATTACGTTTAGTTTTTTTAAAGTGGTATTTGCGTATTATAACATTTTCTTTTGACAGAGTGTATTTTAGTATATATAATTATATAAGAAATAATCAATTACACAAGGAGGAAATACTGATGAAAAAAACTGCAAAATTAGCTCCCGCGCTTTGCCTATTTTTAGCAATAGCAATTTGCCTGTCTGCGCTTTGCAGCCTTGGCATTTCCGCATCAGCCGACGGCTATCAGATTCTTTCGGATGACCGCATTGCAACTATGGACACGATTCAGAAGCTGACCGATTACGATGATTACAACCTCTATTCCATGGAGGTGCTGTATGATTACAATCTGGACCGCCTGACGCCGACCGGCGAAATCACGACCCAGGAGATGATGGAGCTCTGCTTCTCTGAGGCTGCTCCCGGCTATGATTTCAAGTACACCGCCCCTGATTACGGCGGCTGCTCATCGTTCACGCTCCCGGGAGATGACGGAGTCATGTGGTTCGGGCGCAATTACGATTTTAAATTTGATACATCTTGCATGGCGGTTTTTTGCCATCCGAAGGACGGCTATAAATCAGTTGCCCATGCGGCGCTGAATAACGTCGTGGCGGATGACCCGGATTCCTCGGAGGAAGCGAAGGCAGCATGCCTGATTTCCCCGTTTATCTGCATCGATGGCATAAATGAAAAAGGCCTGGGCATTTCCGTTCTGACGGTAAGCTCAGACCCGATAGCCCAGAACACGGGCAAGCCCGTTCTGGGGACGACGCTTCTTATCCGCGTCGTGCTCGACAGGGCCGCAACAACCGAAGAAGCCGTTGAGCTTCTCAAAAACTACGACATGTTCGGCATTGCGGGCCGCGATTATCATTTCTATATAACAGATATAACAGGAGACAGCCGCGCTGTTGAGTTTGACCCTGAAAGCGGCGTCCGCGAGATGATTGTAACGCCCACGCGCTCAATCACAAACTTCTATATCATCTATGCCGACAAGGTTCTGCCGAACCAGAAAAACGGCATTTACGGCGTTGGAAAAGAGCGCTGGCAGGCAATTGAGGACGTTATAAATGCTCATGGCGGAAAAGGCGACAAGGCCGCTGCCTGGGAGGCGCTGCGCTCAGCTGCGCAGGACCCCAACCCTGAATCAATCGTCAGCAATACGCAGTGGTCCATAATCTACAATCTCAAGGACTTCACATATGAGCTGATTTCCCGCAGGCATTGGGATGACCTGCACTATTTTGACACGCTCCAAAAGGCGGTTAAATAATTAGTCAGTATAGAACCCACATGTCTTATTTGTAAATGATTTTACCCGGTATCCGTGCAGTACAATCTCTTCATATGGGATTTCGCCGCCACGGACCTTCAGCCAGACGGATTTAACCTTTTTTGCGTAATCATTCGGGACGAGATATTCGTCATGCGAAGCGTAAATACAGTCATATTCGTTTTTTAAAGCGGCAAGCTTATCAAGAGAGCCTTCGTACTGCGAGGGTTCTCTTTTTTCGCCGAACATGTAAATATGACCCTTCTGAACGGTATCGCCGGAGTAGAGGACTCTCTTATTAACGTCCAGAATCGCGATGCTTCCTTTAGTGTGCCCTGGGATAAAGATTATTCTTAAGGGTCTGTTCCCCAAATCAATAATATCTCCGTCGTTAATTTCAACAAGCTTTGTGCCGGGAAACTTTGAACCGATTCCGCAGTGAACGTAGTCTAGGGGATGGATGCGGATTTCGGAAAATCCGCCCGTTCCTGAAGTATGGTCACCGTCCCCATGCGTATTTATCAGCATAAGCGGTTTATCCGTAACCGTTTTTGCCATATCCGCAGCATCTGGGCAGCTTATGCCGCTGTCTATCAGCGCGGCCTTTTTATCGCCTTCAAGCAGGAAAAATCTGACGTGGCCGTCTTCAAACCGCCATGTATCCGAATCAATCTGAATTATATCAGTCATAATAACTCCTCTTATTTGTTATATACATATGATACCATATCAGTTGGCGTTCTTCCAGAAATTTTGCTTTATGTATGTAATCTGCGCCGATATGTGGTATACTGATTAAAAAAGTATTAATATATAACGGAGTTCGAAAGTGGGATTTTTACGGAAAATGTTAAAAATATTGCTTGTTATTATTATATTTCTGATAGTTTTTTTCCTGGCTGTTGTTTTGCTTCTGAAGTTTGCGCCTTCAGTCGGGAAGCTCCCCGATGAGAAAAAGCGCGCGGAATATAAGGCGAGGACGGAGTATTTTGACGGCGAAAGCTTCCGTAACATGGATTCTGAGCTTACGGTTCTCGCAGGCGGGGAGGACACTGTAGGGAAAAGGCGTACGCCGTCTGACGAAATCCCCGTAGTAAAGAGCGAAACGGTTGAAAGCGGGGAAGAGGGGAAGCTTTTCGTAACGTGGCTGGGGCATTCGTCGGCGCTTGTTCAGCTTGGAACGGAGAACATCCTGATTGACCCCGTCTTCAGCAAAAGGGTTTCTCCGGTTCAGTTCCTCGGCCCCAAAAGATTTTCAGAAGTCCCTGTCGAATATGAGAATCTGCCGGAGATTGACGTCATGCTTATCTCCCATGACCACTATGACCATCTTGATTATAGGACAATAAAGGCGCTTGACGGGAAGGTCAAAAAATACATCGTCCCGCTTGGCGTTGAGAGCTGCCTTGAAGGGTGGGGGATAAGCCTTGAGAAGATTACGGCTCTGGCGTGGTATGAAACCGCGGAGGCGGACGGCATAGAGTTTACCGCAACGCCATCTCAGCATTTCACCATGAGGAACCCCTTCCACCGCAATGCAGGCTGGTGGTGCGGTTTTTACTTCAAGGACGCATACCACAGCGTATACTTTACAGGCGACGGCGGATACAGCAGTAATTTCAAAGAGCTTGCGGAAAAGGCCGGGAACATAGACCTTTGCCTTCTTGAGTGCGGGCAGTACGGAAAAGGCTGGCCGTTCATCCATATGTTCCCTGAGGAGTCCGCTCAGGCGGCGCTTGACTGCGGAGTTCAATGGACAATCCCCGTGCACTGGGGAGCTTACTGCATCTGTAATAATGACTGGGACGATTCAATAATCAGATTTACGGCAGCAGCAGACGAAAAGGGGATACAGTACGCAACGCCTTTAATCGGGGAGAGAGTTGACTATGATACCATCTCAGATTTTAACGCCAGATGGTGGGAGAATATTAATTAAACACGCATGTACTAACACGCACAAGCATGCGTAGACACGCAACCGTAAATAAACAACTAATAAGTATAACTAATGTGCAAACAAATAAGCATAAAAAGCACCCTGCAGAATTAATCTGCAGGGTGTTTCATTAATTAAATTCTTCGAACTCTTGTGAGTTTCTAAATACTCTCGGTGAGCACCTGAATACTCTCTGCTGAGTCTTTAGAAATCGCCGATTGCGAATTCATCAGTTACGATTTCTTCGTCATCAGCTTCGGCCGTCTGAACGGCAACGTATTCGCTGAGATACGCCTCCTCGGGCAAATCATTGAGAAGGGCGGGGAGATTGAGAATAATTCCGTCCATATTGTAAGGAAGCTCCAGAGAAATCTCGCGGTCATAAGAATCGCCGCCTTTTTCCGCAGTAACCGTTAGAATCATGCTGAACTTCTGGCCGATGCAGATTGACTTGCCGCGGTCGTCCTCCTTAAGCTTTGCAGCTTCCTCTCCGCCGACCGTGACAACAACTTTATAAGGGGTGGTGTACTTTTCGCCGCCGTACTCGATAGCTTTGTTATCAAAGAAAACAGTGTGCCCTCTGCCAACAAAGAACATGTGGACGCATATTGCTATCAGAATGAGAAGGGCTGCTACCTTGAAAAGAAGTGAGCGTTTTGATTTCATTTCGAGCCCTCCTTTTCAGCAAGTCCCGCGGATTTGACAGCCGCCTCTCCCGAAGCCTGCTCAGCCGCGAGCTGCATTCCCATCCGGCTTTTCGCCTTGCGCTTTTTCGTCTCATACATAATAAGCGCGACGGTGATAACTGCGTAGGAGACAAATACTCTGAAGTATTCGCCTATCATGGAGTCACCCGTGATTTTCGCGCCTGCCGACGGGGCAACGATAAACATCGTATGGAAAAGAACAACTCCGAGGAAAACGTTTCCGATTGTCGCGTGGTCAACGGAAGCTCCTCCGACGAGCAATGCCGCGATACAGAACATGCCTATCTGGGAATGAGAGCTGTAAGTTGCGATGTTGCCCATGTTCTGGAGGTAAATAACCATTCCAAAGCCTGCAAGAACAGTTGACATTATGATGGAGATGATTCTCGTCTTCTCAACATCGATTCCCGCATCGCGCGCAACCTGCATATCCTGGCCGACAGCACGCATATCCTGGCCAAGCTTCGTCTTTCTGAACCAGACGATGAAGAGGCAGAGAACGCCGATAATCAGGAACGTAAGAACAGGAATCTTAATTCCGCCGACTCTGATTGCGAGAAGGTTATCAAGGCACTGGCGCATGTTGAGAAGAGAAACGGTGTTTCTGATTCCGTAACCGCGCGGGAGCTTGATGGAGGAGTGCTTTATCGGGATAATCGGGCCCATCATGTAAAGCACGACGAGCTGATAGATTCCGTTGATGAAATAGCTGATGATATAGCTCGTTATCATCTCGCGGCCCTTGGACATATTGAGGATTTTGCCGCAGACAAATCCGAGAAGAATTGAAATGGGGATGGAGATAATCATTGCGAGAATGACTCCCGGAATGCCCCAGATCTGCCAGTCAGACACGAGAATGAGAGCGATTTCTCCGGCCATTGCGCCGAGCGTCATACCGAAGTTAAGGCCCATACCTGCCATGATAGGAATAAGCAGGGCGAGAATAAGGAATATGTTTCTGCCCATACGGGTTATGATTTCATTAATAAGATAGCTCGCCGAGAATCCTGAAATAGGAATGCATATAAGGCAGATGATAATGAACATAACCGGGACGGAATTGCGGCGGAGGAAATCAAGAACTTTCTTCATTTCGTCACCTCCGTTTTTCTCGTCAGAGCGTAGAGAATCATACCGTTGGAAACGATAACTCTTATAACCTCGCTCATATCCATATGAATCATTGAGTTCATAACAGTAGGAGTCATGGTAACAATTCCCTGGAAGAGGAATGTTCCTATTATGACGTTTGTGATGGATGCCTTGTTAACTGTTGCGCCGCCTATCAATATAGCTGAAACGGCGGGCAGAGCCATGTAAAACGGGGCCATATACAGCTGGATGAATCCGAAGCCCTGTTCGTAAACAAGGATTCCGATTGCCGCAAGCCACGTTGAAAGAACAACGGACAGAAGCCTGATTTTATCTACGTTAACTCCCGCGGCTTTTGCAAACGTCGGGTTGGAGCCGACGGCCGTCATGGCAGTTCCCGTCTTCGTGTGCAGGAACGCCCAGACGAGGAATGCAAGAAGCGCAAAGAAAAGGAGCGTGCCAAGGGGGATTGAGAGATCGCCGATGTTGATTGCAAGGAAGTTTGCAAGAACCTTGTCGTAGAATCCCTCGAGGGATATCGTGGTTCTCAGACCTTTTCCGGCAAAGCCCCAGACCATCGTCGGGCTTTTGTACGGAAGGAGGAGCCACATCATGCACATCAGAGAAACGGATGAAAAGCCGACGTACGTTGCAATCATCATTTCTCCGCCTTTAATCTTGTTGAGCAGCCAGCCGTAGCCCGCGCCGAAAAGTATTGCAAACGGAGTTGCAATAAGAATGGCCATAACAAAGCTCGTTGCGCCCGTAAAGCCGAGCTCTATGGAAAGGGTTGCGCCGAGCAGACCTGAGATTATTCCGAGCGGAAGACCGAAGTTAAGGCCGCAGCCTGAATGAATCATCGGAACCATTGCAAGAACGAGGATTGCGTTCCAGCTGAAACGGTTAATCGTATTGGAAATCTGCGTCCAGAAATTAGCTCCGACGAACGGCGCTGCTATAAACAGCAGAAGCAGGAAGCCTGCTATAATAAGCCTCGGAAGACCGAAGGAATTGACTATATCCCTCAGCTTTTCCCGAAAGGTTTTCTCTTGTAGAGTTTCGTTCATGACGCCCTCCTTACTTTACGTTGCTAACCATGAGCAGCCCGAATTCCTCGGATGCTTCGGTTGCTGGAAGAATACCCGCAATTTTTCCGCCTGAGACGATTGCTATTCTGTCGCAAACCTGCCTCAGCTCTTCAAGCTCTGAGGAAATCATTACGACAGTAACTCCGCTTTCACGGTTGAATTTTCTCAGCGCATCAAGAACAAGGGCTTTGGCGCCGACGTCGATTCCTCTCGTCGGCTCTGAAACGAACAGAAATTCAGGCTCAAGCGCGAATGCTTTTGCAAGGCAGACCTTTTGCTGGTTTCCTCCGGAGAGCTCTTTGGCTTTCTGCTTTGTGCCCGTGCATTTAATTGCGAGGTCATTAACGTACTTTTCAGTGACTTCGGTTATGGCGTCGTCATCTCTCCATTTAATAAGACCGCCGAGGAGCTTTTTGAGGTACTTCCCCTGAATCTGCATAGCGGGGAATGCCACGTTCCATTCAAGCGTCTCGTCAAGCAGAAGACCAACGCCGCGCCTGTCTTCAGAAACAAACGCGATAGCGGAATCAAGGCATTTTCTCGGATTGTTAAGAGGAATCTCCCTGCCCTTGAAAATAACCTTACCGCCCGCCTCGTAAAGACCCATGATTCCGTTCGGAACGCCGAGTTTTCCCTGGCCTGCAAGACCGCCGATGCCCAGGATTTCGCCTTTTCTGACGTCGAGGCTTACGTCTCTTACCGTTTCACCGGGCATATCCACCCACAGGCGCTGAATTGACATGACGGTTTCAGCATCGCTGTGGTCGGTCACCTGATTTGCATAGTTGTTATCTACGCTTCTTCCGACCATCCACTTCGTGATTTCAGGAACGCTTGTTTCGGATGCGGGAACCTCTTTGACAACGAACCCGTCTCTCATTACGAGGACTTTGTCGCAGACATTCAGTATTTCATGCAGGCGGTGCGTTATGAATATAACTGCGATGCCTTTTTCAGACATTGTTTTAATGGACTTGAGAAGAGCTTCAGCTTCCTTTTCCGTTAAAACAGCTGACGGTTCATCGAGAATAAGGAGCTTCAGATTGTCTTTGCTGAGCTCTCTTGCAATCTCGGTGAACTGCTTATGACCGACCGGCATCTGGTTAATAACCATGCTCTTATCAATACTGAAGCCCATTTTTTCTATGGCTGCTTCAGCACGGCCCGTCATTTCATTATAATTAAGCGTGTTCAGTTTATCGCCGAACACCTCTGCGATAACATTCTTCTTTACAGGCTCACGGTTAAGGAGAATGTTCTCTGTTGCCGTAAAGCCGGGAATAAGCGAAAACTCCTGATGAACCATGCCGATTCCGGCATTGAGAGCATCAAACGGGGTTTCAAAGGAAACCTTTTCGCCGTTGATAAGGATTTCTCCTTCATATCCGCCTGTTTCGCGGATAACATCCATTCCGAAAAGAATCTTCATCAGCGTGCTTTTTCCTGCTCCGTTTTCTCCACAGAGACCGAGAACTTCGCCTTCATTTAAGGTGAAGTTAATATCCGTAAGCACCTGATTGCCGAAGAAATCTTTTTTAATATTGCGCATCTCCAAAAGCGGAGTTTTTAGTTCACTCATATTAAAACCTGCCAATATAATTGCTTATTGGGGAGGGATTCCTCCCTCCCCGTTTAGAAAATTGCTGTTATATGGAATTAGAAAATGCTGAAGTACTTCTCAGGAACTTCGATAGAGGTGGAGCCCATGTAGTGACCCGGATTGCCCATGATGTAGGTATCCTGGTATACTAAGAAGGTATTGCCGGCCTTTACGCCTTCAGCGTCAACATAGTTGGAGCCGTTCCACTCTGCGCCGGGGGAGAACTCTGCATATGCCTTTGCGATATCGTCGATCTCGTCGATTTCGCTTTCGCCATTAATGACGTTCATAGCATGCTGTGCAAGACCTGCAGATACGGTGTAGCCATAGGAGTAAGCCCATGTTCCGAAGCGGCCTTCGCCACCCTTTTCGCAAACAGCGGCTTCAACCTTTGCAAGGATCTTTGCATAGTCTCCGGCTTCCTCAGTGAGGTCAATGCCGAGAGCACCGGGGTAACCCATTGTCGGGGACGGGAGGTCAGCTTCAATGAAGCATCCGCCGTACTCGAGGAGCTGCTTGAGCAGAGGCTCGGTATGAGCATCGTTGGTGCAGAAGTAAGCAGCATTCTTGCCGTACTTCTCAACCCACTCAGGAACCTTCTCAAGGATGTAAGCCTGAGCACCCGCCACGCCGACATCAGTCGTGGGATCCGGAGCGGTCTCAAGAACAAAGGACATGCCGAACTCTTCGCAAGCTGCCTTCATAACGGCAACACGGCGGGACATCGTCTCATAGGACATGTGACGCGGGAAGGAAATATGAACGAACGTGTCGCATCCGAGCTCATGAGCTGTCTTGATGATAAGGTAACCGCGGGCAACAAAGTCATTGTTGCAGACGAGGTCAGCTGCAGAACCGATTTCGGGGAGGTCTTCATGAGATTCACCTGCAATGCAGAGAATGTCAGGACGGCGCTCTTTGATCTGACGGAAAGCTTCAGTCGTTCCGGGAACAGCCTGGTTAACGATGATTGCCTTCATGTCAGGATCGTCGGAAAGGTTAACGATCGTCTGAATGGTGGTTTCAAGCTCTTCAGTAAAGTTGTCGGGGTAGATGGCGAGTTTTACGACATCTTCGCCGTACTTTGCCTGGAAGGCTTCTGCGCCGCGTCTGTCATCTTCGGACTGGGAGACAGAACCGGTTACAATACCGATATGGGGCTCGTCAGCTGCAAATGCAGTTGAGCAAAGAGCGAAAACCATAGTCAGCGCAAGGACAAGTGCAAGGATTTTCTTCATTTTTTTTGATTCCTTTCTTTTTTGTCTCATTCAATCAATTCTTCTTTCAATTTAAATCAGTAAAATCAATTGAATATAGCCTTCATATTATATATTTATTCAGCGGCAATGTCAATAACTATAAGGCTGTAAAAACAGTATGTCTGCAAAGAAAAATCCCTCCGGGCACTGAGCCGGGAGGGATTGCTTCCGATATAAAAGAATTGTTTTTAATTCTTCTGCTTGGTGCTTCTTAAGAAGTCCACATAAACCGCAAGAAGAATAACAATACCTTTGACAATATACTGCCAGTTGGAGTTGATGCCCATCAGGTTAAGGCCGTTGTTCAGAATGCCTATTATAAGAACGCCTATAAACGTTCCGCCAAGCTTACCTGAACCGCCTGCCATAGATGTTCCTCCGACTACAACTGCAGCAATGGCATCCATCTCAGCGCCGTCGCCGGAAGTACATGTTCCGGAATAAAGACGGGATGCAATCGTAACGCCTGCAAGGCCTGCCATCAGACCGCTGAATGCGAATACGACGAGTTTAACCTTAGCCGTATCGATTCCGGAGAATTTCGCAGCTACGTCATTTCCGCCGACAGCGTAAATGTGGCGCCCGATACGCGTATGGTTCAGAAGAAGAACCGCAATGATGAATACGATGAACATCGTGATAACAGGCGTCGGGAACGGGCCGACGTATCCTGCTCCGAGGAACTTCCACGCATCAGTCATGCAGCGGATAGGCTTGCCCTGGGAATAAACCTGCGCAATACCTTTTGCGATATTCATTGAAGCGAGCGTAACAATGAACGGAGGGATTTTTGTTTTAGCAATCATGAAGCCGTTGAAAAGACCGAAAACGAGGCCTGATAAAATGCCTATCAGGATTCCGACGATTTCCGGCATTCCGCCCCAGACGACTGCGCCTGCTGCAAAAACTCCCGACATTGCAATGATGGAGCCGACAGACAGGTCAATTCCTCCGAGAATGATTACCATCGTCATGCCGCAGGCAAGCATAAGGTTGGATGCGGACTGACGGAGAACATTAAAGATATTTGTTTGGGTCAGGAATGTGTTGTGCGTTGTCGGCCAGATATAAAGAAACAATATCATTGCTATCAACGCAAGAAGAATTCCGAGATTGTCTTTGAAATAACGCTTAACACCTTTAGCCATTATTCTTTATCCTCCTGCTGATTTGAAACTTGTTCAAGAGTTGCGAGGTGCATTATATTTTCCTGGCTTATTTCATCATGCTCCAGACACCCCGTTATTTGACCTTCGTACATAACATAAACGCGGTCGCTCATATTGATAATCTCAGGAAGCTCGGAGGATATCATTATTATCGATACGCCCTGCTTTGTGAGATTGTTCATTATTCCGTAAATTTCGGCTTTGGCTCCGACATCTACGCCTCTTGTGGGCTCATCCAGGATAAGTATTCTGGGGTGAGTGGCAAGCCAGCGGCCAATCATAACCTTTTGCTGGTTACCGCCGGAAAGGTTCGAAACAACCTGTTCCAGAGACGGCGTTCTTGTATTCATTTTATCAACGAATTCCTGAGTGATTTCATTCTCGCGCTTAGTATCAACGCGGAGATGCTTTATTATCTCCTGCAGGACTTCAATTGTAGAATTGAATTTAACACTCTGAACATGGTAAAGGCCTGCGCGTTTTCTGTCTTCGGGGACCATTGCAAGGCCGTACTTCATAGCATCGACAGCGCTTTTTATACGGACCTTATTGCCCTCAATATAAACGTCTCCCTTTGAGCCGGGCGTAAGACCGAATATGCATTGCATCGTTTCGCTCCGCCCTGCGCCAACGAGGCCTGAGAAGCCGAGAATTTCGCCTCTTCTGAGTTCAAAGGATACATCCTTGACCCGGGACATCGTTTTATAGTTATCCGAAATATGCTCGCATTTAAGAACAACTTCGTCAGTTGAAACGTTGTCGCGGACATAGTACTGGTCAAGCTCACGGCCGACCATCATGGAAACAAGCTCATCTTTGTTTGTTTCAGAAACAACGCGCGTTCCGACGTACTGCCCGTCCCGCAAAACCGTTACTCTGTCACAAACTTCAAAGATTTCGCTCATTTTATGTGATATATAAATGATTCCGACTCCCTTTGATGCGAGCCCTCTCATTATCTCGAACAGAGCCGAAACCTCTTTATCGGAGATAGAAGATGTAGGCTCGTCCATAACAAGAATACGGCAGTTGAATGAAATGGCTTTTACGATTTCAACCATCTGCTGCTGGGCTATGGTCAGATTTGCGATAAGCGTGTCGGAATCAAGCTTAACGTCAAAGTTATCAAGCATCTGCTGAGCTTCGTTATTCATTTTTTTCATATCCACGCCAAAGCTGCCTTTAGGCTCTCTGCCGAGGAATATGTTTTCAGCTATTGTCATATGGGGAACAAGCACGAGCTCCTGATGGATAATGGAGATTCCGTTATCTCTTGCGGATTTGACATCCGTAATGGAAACCTGTTTCCCGTCAATGTAAATTTCTCCGGATTCCGGATTGTAAATTCCGCCGAGAACCTTAATCAGGGTAGATTTGCCCGCACCGTTTTCGCCAAGCAGAGCATGAATCTCACCGGGTTTCAGCTGAAAATCCACATTCTGAAGCGCATTGACGCCCGGAAATGACTTGCAGATATTTTTCATTTCGAGCTGGTATTCGCTCACTGAAGGTTCACCACCGTTCCGTTAATGTGACTTTTTTAAAAAAGGCTTTGCTCGGATGAACAAAGCCACAGATATTCTTCATGATTTTCCGGGAGGAGAAATCTCCTCCCGGAAAAGTTAAATATTATTGCCAGCCGCCGTTATTGTAGTCAGCAATGTTGTCGGAGTTGATCATGAAGGTCTCGATCGGGTAACGAGCTTCAATTTCTTCGCCGTCAAGCCACTTGTAGTAGAGCTCAGCGATAGTCTTACCGATTGTCATCGGGGACTGTGCGCCGGTTCCCGTTACCTTGCCATCAGCGATAAGAGCCTTGATGTCAGGAGAACCGTCAACGCCGTAAATGAGAGCCTTGGAGCCTGCAGCTTCAGCAGCAGCATATGCGCCGAGAGCCGTGGGGTCATTTCCGCCGAAGATAGCAACTGCATCGGGGTGAGCCGTGAGAGCGTCAGTGCCGTTTAAGTTGCCCTGCTCCTGGTTGCCCATGCAGTCGATCTGGGAAACAACTTCAAAGCCTTTTCCTTCGATTGCTGCGAGGAAGCCGTCAGTACGGTCAACAACAGACTGCATTGTGGGGGAGTCCAGAACGATGATGGGGCCGCCGTCGGGCAGCTTCTCAACGAGGTCAACACCGCATACATAGCCTGCATTGTAGTTATCGGAGCCTGCATAGGTCTCGAGGTAGCTGAGGTCAGCAACTTCAGTATCGAAGCCGAACATCGGGATGCCTGCTTCCTTGACTTTATCAAGAGCTGCAATGATTCCGTCTTTGTCAACAGGGTTGACGAAGAGAGCTTCAACCTTACGGGAAATCATGTCTTCAATTTGATCAATCTGGGTTTCATTGCTGTTCTGAGGATCGAGGGAGATGAGCGTGTCGCCATGCTCTTCGACTACTTCTTTAATTGCGCCTTCGAGGGCGATAAAGAAGGGGTTCGTGCCGTCCATGCAGGTGTAGCCGATGAGCTTGCCATCTGCAAATGCTGTAGCACCGAGTGCCAGGACCATTGTGAGTACGAGTGCGATTGCCAGAATCTTTTTCATGTTTTGCTTTCCTTTCATATATATTTGTGATGTGCTTTATTTGCACAACTATGTTAATTTTAGCTCTAAAAAGTGGTGATGTCAAGTATCATAATTTGCCAAAAGTGTGTAAGATTATTTTTTCGGAAGTTTTGTCAAAAAATGTGATGCATTGAAGGGGTATTATGTGTATAATAACAACCGTGCTGAAAAGCAGATTATTTCTGATTAATAACGGGTGACAGATAATTATGCTCAATATTGTTCTTCATGAACCTGAGATTCCTCAGAACACCGGGAATATTGCCAGAACGTGCGCTGTTCTGGGAGCGGGCCTTCATCTTATCAGACCGTTGGGTTTTTCCGTCAGTTCAAAATACTTAAAGCGGAGCGGCCTTGATTACTGGGATAAGCTTGATATAACGTATTACGATTCAATTGAGGATTTTTTCGAAAAGCATCCTGACTGCGAGTTTTTCTGCTATTCCACGAAGGCTCCGCATATTTATACGGATGTTGTATATCCCGAAGATACATTTTTCTTTTTCGGAAAGGAAACGAAAGGTCTTCCGGAGAGTTTTCTGAAGGCGAATCTTGAAAGATGCGTCCGCATTCCGATGAGAAATACATTGCGTTCATTGAATCTTTCAAACAGCGTTGCGGTTGCTGCTTATGAGTTTTACCGTCAGCGCGGGTTCGAGGGGCTTCAGGAGACGAGCGATTATCTTATTATTAATAGGCAGAATTAAAAGGCAGGTAACAATTGGCTGATTCATTTCAGGAAAAGTATATAGAAGCCAGGCGTAGCTTTATTGAGCGTCGTTTTATGCATCTGAATCCGATGCAGCGCGAGGCCGTAATGGCAACTGAAGGGCCGCTCCTCATTCTGGCGGGGGCAGGTTCCGGTAAAACGACCGTTTTAATAAACAGGATTTATAATATTCTTATGTTCGGCTCGGGGTCGGACAGCGATTACGTTCCTGAATGGGCGGATGGTGCGGCAATAGATGCGATGAACGGCGAATCTGAGGATGCTGCAAGGCTTGCGGCCGTTAATCCCTGCCCACCCTGGCAGATTCTCGCGATAACGTTTACGAATAAAGCCGCGGATGAGCTTAAAAGCCGGTTATCCGCGATGCTCGGGCCTGAAGGGCAGGACGTCTGGGCGTTGACGTTCCACAGTGCATGCCTTCGGATTCTGAGAAGAGACTGCGAAAAGCTCGGCTATACGTCGGATTTTTCAATATACGATACGTCGGATACGCTTTCGCTCGTTAAAAGAATCCTCAAGGATAATGATATTGACGATAAAAAGTTCTCCCCGAAGGCGATGCTTTCGTATATATCCAATATAAAGGACAGAATGCTTACGCCTGACCAGTTTTCGCAGATTGCGGACTTTGAAGGGGACCTGTATAAAAAGATGGTGTCAAAGATTTACCGCGAGTATGCCCGCAGGCTTTTTGAGGCTGACGCAATGGATTTTGACGATCTTATTCTGAATACCGTCAGGCTTTTTGAGGAGTACGGCGATGTTCTTGAATACTGGCAGCACAGGTTCAGATATGTTCTTATAGATGAGTATCAGGACACAAACGCCATGCAGTTCCGCTTTTCCGAGCTTATTTCGGGCGGTAGGCATAATATATGCGTTGTGGGCGATGATGACCAGAGCATTTATAAGTTCCGTGGAGCAACTATTGAAAACATTCTGACGTTTGAGGACAGAAACCCTCATTGCAGGACTATCCGTCTTGAGCAGAACTACAGATCCACAGGGACGATTCTCGATGCCGCAAATGCCGTAATCCGGAATAATACCGAGCGCAAGGGCAAGGAACTCTGGACGGATCATGAAAAAGGCGACCTCATTGAGCTTTATGTGGCAGAAAACGAGCATGAGGAAGCGCAGTATGTTGCGGGGCAGATTCTCAAAGGCTATTCGCAGGGAGAGAATTTCAGGGATTATGCCGTTCTTTACAGAAAGAACGCGCAGTCAAGCTCAATAGAATTCGCGCTTAAGAGAAACGGGATTCCCTATAGGATTTACGGCGGCATGAAGTTCTTTGAAAGAGCCGAAATAAAAGATATTTTATCGTATCTGTGCGTTATTCTTTCACCGAACGACAATCTTCGTCTTGAGAGAATTATAAACAATCCTCCCCGCGGAATCGGGGCAAAGAGCATCGAAACAGCATCGGAGATTGCAATCAAAGAGGGAACGTATTTATTCGACGTTATCTCACGGGCGGATTTATATCCTGAGCTTTCGCGCCCGGCAATCCGCATGCGCGAGTTTTCAAATATGATTAATGAGCTTAAGTATTTTGCTCAGAATAATCCTCCCGACGCCGTTTTTGATGAGCTTTTGAATAAAACGGGGTATGTCAGGGTTCTTGAGGAGAAAAATACAATTGAGGATGCAGCCCGCATTGAAAACGTAAAGGAACTTAAGTCCGGTATTATCTCATATATGGAGGAATCCGGAGATAATACGCTCGCCGGCTATCTTGCATCGGTTGCTTTGTATACGGACCTTGACAATATGGACCGCGATGATGACTGCGTAACATTAATGACGATGCATTCATCAAAAGGGCTTGAATTTCCGCATGTGTTTTTAGTCGGAATGGAGGAAACGATATTCCCTGGTGCACAGGCTTTGGGCGATTCAACTGAGATGGAAGAGGAGAGGCGCCTTGCATATGTTGCGATAACGCGTGCAATGAAGACAGTCAATCTTGTTTGCGCAATGCAGAGAATGATATTCGGGCAGACGACGTCCAACAGGATTTCGCGGTTCGTTGAGGAAATCCCTGAAGAGCTGAGGCATGCAAATGTAATTCCCAGAGGATATGCTTTTTCTGATAGAGCCGGCAGCTCTTACAGAATGAAATCTGAATCGGGCTTTGGTGCGGATTATAATCAGTTTCACGGCGGCTCTTCATACGGGTCTTCCGGGCAGAGGGGATATTCTCAGATTCATTCTTCCGGCAATCCGGACAGACCCGGGAGCAGTATCGTTCTGCCTGCAAAGAAGGCTGAACCTGCGGTTATATCTGATATTAACGAAGGCGACAGAATTAAGCACAGAGCCTTCGGAGAGGGGACGGTCGTCAAGCTTTCTCCGATGGGAGGGGACTATCTTATAGAGATGGCTTTTGACAAGGTTGGAACGAAGAAGCTTATGCTTAAAGCAGCCGCACAGTATATTGAAAAGATATAGCTTAAAATTCTTGACAAGCGTAATATTTCTGTTATAATTACACTTGCTTTGCGGCTTTAGCTCATCCGGTAGAGCGCCACCTTGCCAAGGTGGAGGTAGCGAGTTCGAGCCTCGTAAGCCGCTCCAGAATAAACTGCTCGCTCTAAAAGCGGGCAGTTTTAAAATATGCGGGCGTGATGGAATTGGCAGACATGTGAGATTTAGGTTCTCATGCCGAGAGGTGTGCAGGTTCAAGTCCTGTCGCCCGCATTTTATCTGACTTTGAGGAGCGGGGAGAATGCTTGATTTTTTAAGAAAAGAAGGCATAGATGAAAGTCTTATTGCCCGCATAGAGCAATTTAGAAAAGAATATTCTGTTGCTGAAGAGGATGCCGTCAGGATTCCGTCGCCGCAGTTTAAATATTACGGCGCGGATATCTGGAAGCTTGCCATTACGGCGATTCTCTCAGGAGAAAATATCCTGTTGGTCGGGCCGAAGGCGACAGGCAAAAATGTTTTTGCCGAAAACCTTTCAGCTGTTTTCGGAAGGCCGGAATGGGATATTTCTTTTTATCTTAATACCGATGCTTCAACGCTTATCGGAACCGATACGTTCAAAAACGGCGGGGTATCTTTCAGAAAAGGCCCTATTTATGCATGCGCAGAGGCCGGAGGTTTCGGGATTCTTGATGAGATTAATATGGCAAAGAACGAATCTCTTGCAGTTCTTCATGCAACGCTTGACTTCCGCAGAATTATCGATGTTCCGGGTTACAGCAGAATCCGTCTTGCGCCTTCAACAAGGTTTATTGCGACAATGAATTATGGTTATGCAGGAACTCGCGAGCTTAACGAGGCGCTTGCCTCGAGATTTATGGTAATAAATATGCCTGTTATTTCGGGCCCGGATCTTGAAAAGCTTCTTTTGCAGCAGAACCCGTCATTAAAGCCTGAATATGCCTCTCAACTCACGGCTTTGTTTGAGGAAATCCGGCGCAAGTGCGAAAGCTCAGAAATATCCACGAAGGCGCTTGACTTAAGAGGTCTTCTTGCAACGGTCAATCTTGTTTATAACGGGCTTTCAATGCGCGAGGCATTGAATATCGCCATTATCAATAAGAGTTTTGATGAGTTTGAAAGAACGCTTGTTGATGATATAGTTTCCGCCAGAATAGACGGCGGGCTTATGAAAAATGATATTTTCTCGGAGTAGAAAGCTTCTGTTTATTTAGTAAAAGACATAACTTTTGTTATGTCTTTTTTTGATGTTACGGGGAAATTTTTATACACTTTTGCTTGACATTCGCCTTGAGTTAGCATAAACTAACTCCGGAATGAAACGGAGGCTTTATGAGTATACTAGGATGGATAGTCATAATAACGGCAATAGCCGGAATAGGAGGAACGGGGCTCGGAGGCATTATCGGTGCTGTTCTTAGAAGAGATTCAAGCAAAGTTATAAGTCTTCTTCTTGCGTTTGCAGGGGGCGTTATGATGGCGGTTGTCTGCTTTGACCTTATTCCAGGGGCGCTCAGGCCTGAAGGCGCGGAGGAGCCGATGTCACTCTGGCTTGTCCTGGCGGGAGTTGTGCTGGGTTACGTTCTTGTTTATGCGCTTAACTATATAATAGATAAGCAGACAAACCACGAGGTTGCCCATATTGACAGCAATCACCCCAAGACGGCTGATGAGCTCGATGAGCTTATTCACTCCGACCATCTTGCTGCGCACAGAACCGGCAAGGCCCCAAAGGGCAATCATGAGCTTTTTATTGCAGGCGTGGTTATGGCGTGCGCCATAGCTCTTCATAATATGCCTGAAGGCATGGTCATAGGAGCAACTTATGCAGGAGATGCAGGAGATATTACAGGCGGAACAGGCTTTTTAATTGCTATGATAATAGGGCTTCATAATATCCCAGAGGGAATGGCGGTTTCCGTTCCTTTAATCAGCGGCGGGATGAGCAAGCTTAAAGCGATTTTAATTACTGCGCTTTCAGGAGTTCCGACGGTTATCGGAGCAATTATCGGATATAAGCTCGGTATGATAAGCCCTGTCTGGCTTTGCCTTTCCCTCAGCTTTGCAGGCGGCGCTATGCTGTACGTTGTTTTCGGTGAGCTTTTCCCGGAGTCGTTTCTTATGTGGAAGTCGAAGGCTCCCGGAGCATTTGCGCTTATCGGGACGGTTGTAGGACTGATACTCGTAAATGTTTAAGCGGTTGAATATTGGAAGGAACTGATATGAAAGTAACTTTAAACCCCGATGAGGAAATTGTTAAAACAATAAAGGAAGGGCTTGAGAAGACCGGCGGCTATTGCCCGTGCAGAAGAGAAAGAACGCGGGAGAATATATGCATGTGCCAGGAATTCCGCAATCAGATTAAGGACCCTGAATTTGAGGGCTTCTGCCATTGCATGTTGTATTACAAATCTAAATAAAGGAGAAATTATAATGGCTGAAATTACGGTTACATCCGCGAATTTTGAAAATGAAGTTTTAAAGTCCGATAAGCCCGTGCTTATTGATTTCTGGGCAGCATGGTGCGGCCCTTGCAAAATGCTTTCGCCGGTTATTTCGGAGATTGCAGAGGAATATGAAGGCAGAGTAAAGGTCTGCAAGGTGAATGTTGACGAGGAGGCGGAGCTTGCGAATGCATTTAAGGTATCGAGTATTCCACTCGTTGTTGTTATTAAGGACGGAAAAGTTGTAAATTCCGTCGTAGGCTTCAGGCCGAAGGCTGATATAGAGGCGCTGCTTAATTAAAAAAATATTTTAACGGAGGAAATTATTATGAGCAAATATTCAGGAACAAAAACAGAGAAGAATCTTGCTGCCGCATTTGCAGGCGAATCTCAGGCAAGAAATAAGTATACTTACTTTGCATCAAAGGCAAAGAAGGAAGGCTTTGAGCAGATTTCAGCTATTTTTCTGAAGACTGCCGACAATGAAAAAGAGCATGCCAAGATGTGGTTCAAGGAGCTTGAAGGAATCGGCTCCACGGCTGAAAACCTCGGAGCTGCCGCAGACGGAGAAAATTACGAGTGGACCGATATGTATGAAGGTTTTGCAAAGGACGCCGAAGAGGAAGGCTTTACGGAGCTTGCCGAAAAGTTCCGCGCCGTTGCGGCTATCGAGAAGCATCATGAGGAGAGATACAGAGCTCTTCTTCATAACGTTGAAGCTCAGGAAGTTTTTGCAAAGAGCGAGGTTAAGGTTTGGGAGTGCCGCAATTGCGGGCATATAGTAGTTGGAACAAAGGCTCCTGAAATCTGCCCTGTATGCGCTCATCCCCAGGCATATTTTGAAGTACACGCTGAGAATTACTGATTACCGGTTAATTTATTAAATAGCTGATATAAAAATTTAAAAAGCCTCTCTGATTTTTTCAGAGAGGCTTTGATTATTGCTGTGAATATTACAGATGTCAGGAATTATTTAACAGTAATTCCCAGCTCGCGAAGTTTTTCGCGAAGCTCATCTACGTCATCATGAAAAACGATTGTTTTCATTCCTGAGAAAAATGCGCCTTCGCAGTTCGGAGTTGAATCGTCAATAAAGACGCATTCATTAGCGATAAGCCCAAATTTTTCGCAGAGCAGCGAATATATTTCCGGCTGCGGCTTAACGAGTTTGACGTCCGCTGAAATCATAGTTCCGTCAAAGTACTCGTATCCCGGGACTTCGGTCCAGTAATCATGCTGATGGTAGCTGGCATTTGAAAGAAGATATATTCCGTAACCTGCTTCTTTAAGCTGGCGGACAAGCTCCGCCATTCCCTTAATGGGGAATATAGGTCTGTCCCACTGCCCGACGAGCTCCCAGACTTTTTCTTTCAGATGTTCGGGGACGCGCTTTTCCATAATTTCAGAGGCCTGTTCATCAGTCAGAGAACCTCTGTCCATTCTGGACCACTCGAGGGAAAGATAAACCTCGCGCATGAGGATTTTTCTGTCCTCCTCATTGGTGACGCCGGCTTTGTCAAGAAAGAGCTTTCTGTCAAAGTATATGAGCACGTTGCCCATATCGAAAACTATATTTTTAATCATTGATTATACTATCTTGACCTTACCCTTCGTAACTCTGAAGACAAATACGAGCGAAATGATAGTCGTAACCGTAAGAATGGTTGCAAGAGCTCCGGCAGTTCCGTCGCTCATCCGGACGACTTCCTGATAGATTGCTACGGAAATCGTGGATGTTTTGCCCGTATATAGCATAATGGAGGATGACAGCTCATTAATGCATGTTATCCAGCTCAGAACAGCTCCGGACATTATTCCGGGCAGCATCATGCGGGCTGTGACCGTGAAGAAGGTCTTCATAGGCGAAACGCCCAGATTAATTGAGGCTTCTTCTATGAACGGGTCCATCTGATAGAGGAACGCCGTTCCGCTTCGGACGGTGTAAGGAAGCTTACGTATAATATACGAGATAATCATGATTGAAGCGGTTCCGACGAGTATGATGGGCTTTTTGTTGAATGCGATTATTAAGCCGATACCGAGAACTGAGCCCGGAATAACGTAAGGGAACATTATGAGAAGGTCTATAAGCCCTGCAACCTTGCCTCTTTTGCGGACGAGGATATAGGAAACAAGAATACCTACTATAACTATGAACAGGATTGCAGTTAAGGAATAAACGTAAGTGTTGCGGATGTTCGTACCGAGCTTTGACAGGATTGAGCGGTAGTTGTTCAGGTTGATTCCTTTGACAACACCTGAGAAGCTTCTTTCAACAAAGCTCTGGCAGACGACAACAATCTGCGGGAGAAATGCAATGAATGCGACAAGCCAGATGGGGAAGGAAACGAGAAAACGCTTCCAGCCGCGGACCTTAATTTCAACAGGCGGGCGCAGAGAGCTCATCTGATAATTCTTTTTGTCTATGATGAACTTCTGGAATAAAAGAACGAGCAGCGAGCAAAGCACGATAATAACTGACAGCGTTGAAGCCATATAAGGGTTGGTCGCGCTTTCTGACATGTATTCGTTATATACAAGAACAGGCAAGACAACGTAACCTTCGCCGAGCAGCATAGGCGTACCGAAATCTGCAAGACATGTCATGAAAACCATGATGCATCCGGCTAAGATGGAGGGAAGAATAACAGGAAGAGTAACAGTCCAGATTCTTCTGAGTTTATTCATGCCGAGGTTTTCGGCAGCCTCTTCAAGAGAACTGTCGATGCTGTTCATGGCTCCTGAAGTATAAAGATAAATATACGGGAAAAGATGGAGCGTGAAAACAAATATAATACCGCCGCGGCCGTAAATCGTAGGTGATGTCAGCCCGATTAGCTTGAACAGTTTTGAAACGATGCCGTTTCTGCCGAGGAGGATTATCCATGAGTAAGCGCCGATAAACGGAGGACTCATGAGGGACATTATGATGAATATATGGAGGATGTTTTTTCCTGCGACGTTATATCTCGTCATCAGATATGCAATAGGAACTCCAACGAGAGTTGTTGTAAGCACGGTCATCGTGCAGACAAACAGAGATCTCAGAAGGGACTTATAGTAATAAGGCTTCGTGAAAAAGCGGATAAAGTTATAAAACGTCAGCCCTTCGACTTTGTTTGAGAACATACTCTTGCTGATAATCGTATAAAACGGATATACGATGAAGAGGCACAACGTCAGAATCACGAATACCTTCGTGAAGAACCAGAAATCCGGGCTCCATTTCTGTGCGCGCGTCTTTTTCACAGGCTGAGCACCTCCTCCGTTTCTGCATCATAGAGGCTGACGCGGTTGGGATCAAAGCTTATAAAGACTTTTTCGCCGTCTTTATGAACGGTTGCGGTGTCTTTTGTATATTCGTTTATGATGAGAGTCTGCCCGTCATCGAGGAGAACTTCATATTCGATAAAGTCCCCGAGGAACGTTGAAAGCATGATTTTTCCGGGCATTCCGCTTTCGGAGAAGAAAAGCTGTTCCGGTCTTGCAGAGAGTTTGGCTTTTCCTGTGAATTCTTTTCTGAGCGGGATGGTAATCTTGATTTCACCTTTGATATCGGTCTGTCCGTCAGCTTCCACCTCGCAGTCGAGGAAGTTGGAAACGCCTATGAAACCTGCAACGAACGGATTCTGGGGCTTGGCGTAAATTTCAGCGGGAGTTCCCGTCTGCATAATAACGCCTTCCTTCATAACAGCGATGCGGTCGGAAATAGCGAGAGCCTCCTCCTGGTCATGCGTGACATATATAGTCGTGATACCGAGCTTGCGCTGGAGCTTCTTTATAACAGTTCTCATCTGAACGCGGAGCTTTGCGTCAAGATTTGAAAGCGGTTCGTCCATCAAAAGAACGCTCGGCTCTATGACGAATGCACGGGCCAGGGCAACTCTCTGCTGCTGGCCGCCCGAAAGCTCGCTCGGCTTTCTCTGAGCAAGATGGTCAATCTGAACCAGCTCAAGGGCTTCCTTAACGCGCGGCGCAATTTCGTTTTTCGGAACCTTGCGCGCCTTAAGGCCGTAAGCGACGTTTTCTTCAACAGTCAGGTGCGGGAAAATCGCATAGTTCTGGAAAACCATACCCGCATCTCTTTTATGCGCCGGGACGTTGTTGATAAGCTTGTCGCCGAAATAGAATTCTCCGCCTTCAATGCTGTTGAAGCCGGCTATCATTCGAAGAAGCGTCGTTTTGCCGCATCCGGAAGGCCCGAGAAGAGTAAAGAATTCTCCTTCCTTAATATCAAGCGAAACGCCCTTCAGCGCAATGAAATCGCCGTATTTTTTAACGGCGTCTTTTATAATCACTGCATTGCTCATTGGAATCCTCCATGTAAAAAAATAAACTCAAAGCTCAAAAAAACCCGCAATACAGGCTTTTTTCAACTTTGAAACAGAAAACGAGGGGGGAATCCGGGGATTCCCCCCTCGCAGTCATTTAAAGAGAAAACTCTGAACCGTTATTTCAGCCGACGGTCAGGTCGTTCCACTTTTCAACGATGTCTGCCTTGTTGTTTGCAGCATAGGCAAAATCGTAATTTCCGAGGTCAAGCTCGCTGAGCTCGCAAAGACCTACAGGCGTGAGGTCGCTGCGGACAGGACGACGCTTCCAGTTCTCATTCTGGTCCTTCTGGCACTCAAGGCTCGTAACAAAGTCTATGAAGAGCTTTGCATTCTCGGGGTTCGGGCAATTCTTAATGAGAGCTACACCGTCAGGAACAGCGGAGTTCTTTGCAGGATAAACATAACCCATGTCAGGATTGTCAGCGTAAAGAACTGCGGACTTTTCAATTGTAACGCCTACAGCATATTCGCCGGCAGCAACGAGCTTGTGGCAGTTGCCTGAGGAATCCTGAATCTTGCCGTCGAGGTTGGCAATGAACTTCTCAACGAGAGCCCAGCCGTCATCAAGAGTGGGCTGGCTGAAGAGCATCGTGCAGAGCTGCGTGTAAGCAGAGCCGGACTTTGCCGGTGAGCAGTAAGCAATCTTGCCCTTGAGGGACTCATCGCAGAGGCCTTCCCAGGTCGTGGGAACATCAGCTTCGTCAATGAGAGTCTTGTTGTAGATGAATACCATCGGAAGCGGGGATTCGCCGATCCAGAGGTCATCTGCATCTTTGTAAGCATCTCCGATTACATCATCATTTGCGCAAACATAGGGCTCAAAGTAGTCAACCCATGCAGCAAGAGAGTCAGCGCCGCCGCCCCAGAAAACGTCACCCTGGGGATTTGCGGACTCAGCGATTACACGCTGGCCAAGCTCACCGGTACCTGCGGCAACAACTTCAACCTTGATGTCGGGGTAGGCTTCTTCGAACATTGCAACGCCTGCTGCAAGAGGATCTGCATCATGCGGAGAGTAGATAACAACTTCTCCGTCTGCGGATGCAAATACTGCGCAGAGAGACAGAACCAGGCATGCTGTCAGAACTAATGCGAGAATTTTTTTCATAACTTTCTCCTTTTAAATTTTGTATGCATTTTTATCAAATACATTGTGGATTAAATATACAATATTTAAGCTGAAAATGCAACAGCAGAAAAAACTGTTGACAGGATTGTATTATTGTGTTATTGTACTAATCGGTTAATACAAAAGGAGGTAAAAACCGGGATATGAACTGGAATTTGAGAGACGATTTACCAATCTATTCTCAGCTTATTTATCAGATTAAGTCTGCTATAGCGTCAGGTGAGCTCGCCCCTGGGGCAAGGCTTCAAAGCGTCCGTGATATGGCGATTGAAGCGAAGGTGAACCCGAACACGATGCAAAGAGCAATGTCCGAGCTTGAGCGTGAGGGTATTGTTTTCAGCCAGCGGACGAGTGGCAGATTTGTAACGGAGGATTATTTAATGCTTAATGATTTAAAAGCATCGCTTGCCGGAGAGCACGTTGAAACATTTTTTAAAGCGATGGCTGGCATCGGATATGATAAGGCTGAGGCGATAAGGCTTCTTGAGGAATATGAGGAGGAAAAGGATAATGGCAATTCTTGAAGCAAAAGAAATAATTAAAAGATACGGCGGAACGGTTGCGCTTAACGGAGTCAGCATTAATGCTGAGCCGGGGAAGATAACAGGTATTTTAGGCCCGAATGGAAGCGGAAAGACTACATTTATTAAAATAGCGGCAGGTCTTCTTGCGGCTAACGCGGGAGAGTGCTTTATAGACGGAGTCGCTCCGGGAAAATATACGAAGTCGATTGTTGCTTATCTTCCGGATAGGAATTATCTCCCGGACTGGATGAACGTTCGCAGGCTGCTTGATTATTTTGTGGATTTTTATAAAGATTTTAACCGGGAAAAGGCCGAAAAAATGATTGCGGAGCTGGGGATTGATTTCGAGCAGAAGGTAAAACAGATGAGCAAGGGAACGCGTGAAAAGCTTCAGTTAATAATGGTTATGAGCAGGGAAGCTAAGCTCTATCTTCTTGATGAGCCTTTAAGCGGCGTTGATCCGGCAACGAGAGATTACATTCTCAATACTATTATAGCTAATTATAATCCAGAGGCGGCGGTTGTTATTTCAACCCATCTTATTTCGGATATCGAAAAGATTCTTGATGACGTTGTTTTCTTAAATAAAGGCGAAGTTGTTTTAAGTTCGAGTGTTGACAGTATCCGGGAGGAAAAAGGTCAAAGCGTTGACGAATATTTTAGGGAGGCATTCAGAATATGAGTAAATTAATTAAACATGAATTCAGGGCAACGGCGCGGATAATTGTCCCGATGCTTATTATATGCGCGGTTTCATCTGTATTATTTGCAGCATTCAGCCGAATGGAGAAAATGCCTGAGCAGGTGAAGGTTATTTTTGGGTTTTTATGTATCGGGTCAGTTATGGCAATCGGAATTATGTGCCTTGTGGTTATGATTAACAGATTTTACTATAATACGATGACTGATACGGGTTATCTGACGATGACGCTTCCTTTGAATACGCGCGAATTCGTCAGAGCGGAGATAGTAAATGACATTATTTGGTTGCTGATTGTTTCTGTGGCGATTATTGCTATATTTCTGTGCTCTTTATCTATTGCGGATATGTTTTCGTTTCCAAGTAGCGTAAAGGATTATTTCAGCGCAATCAGGCAGCTTAAAACTGAGCTTGCGGAAAGCAATATAAACATAGTAGGACTCAGTTTTATTGCTGTTGAACTGATTATCGGGGCTTTGCTTGCGTTTACTGGTTTCTGCCAGAGATTTTATGTGGCAATGGCTGTAAGTCAGCTTAGCTCAAAGCACAGAGGCCTTTTAGCAGTTATTGTATATATCGGAATCGGCGTGATTCTTGCCATACTGCTCGTTGGAATACTAAATGTGTTAGACGGTAATATTCCTGACTCTGCGCATAATCTCGGTCAGGTTATGAAAATGGTGGGGCTTCTTGATTTAATTGCGCTTGCAATCAATGCAATTCTTTATTTCACGACGGCGATTATTCTTGAAAAGAAGCTGAATCTTCAGTAATTTAAAGCTTGAACATAATAATAAAAAGACAGGGGATTTCTCTCTGTCTTTTTTCTTTGACCCTAAGTTTAATAATATTTGCAGTACATATTTAAGATCTTCGTTTCATATTTATTTAATCTGGTATCAAAAAATTCTCCCATTTTCTTAAGCATAAAAAAACTCCGAAGTAAACTAATATTTACCTAATTCTTCTGCAAAACCATTAAAAAACGATGAATCTGCCCTTCTACATATCCGTCTTTCTCAAGAAGGCGCTGTGCATATAGCAACCTTTCTTTGCAATTATCAACGGAAAAATTCGGAAATTCCCATTCTATAATATGAGCAAACCAAACGAGTGCACCTATATCAAAGAATTTAATAGGTCTGAAACATTCCTGAGCATCCAGTACATCAAACCCTGCATCCTGAAACTGTTTGCAAATGATTTCAAGATATTGCTCCGGGAACGGTGATTCCGTTTTACCTAAAAGCAGCTCCACCAGTTCACGGTCATTTTCTGCTCCTATCTGTTCCGTAATAAAAAGACCTCCGTTCTTTAAAACGCGATATATTTCTTTGGCGTTTAAATCGCCGTGACGGTTAATAACAATATCAAACTCAGAATCGGCAAACGGAAGAACACCTTTTCCATTTCCCGGACGAAAATCAATCCCAAGTGGAAGCAATATTTCCGAGCAAAGCTGAACATTCGGAGGATATGCCTCTGTCGCACTTGTTTTTTCATATGGATGACGAAGAGACATAAGAAATTCACCGCCACCGGTATCAATATCCAGTAACTTCATATCCGGACTAAGATTATTCAATATAATACGCTGATAATCCCATGGCAAGTCTGCTTCTTCCGTATATCTTCCGTTAATATGCGAAAAATCCCACCCATGGATATGTGCAACACTTTCTTCTTCTCTCCAATTATTAATTAATTCATTTTCTTTCATAGAGACCCTTTTACCTTTCCTATTATATAATTATAACTATTCCATAAAGAGCAGCTGAAATCAGTGGATTTCCGATAGATATAAGTGAACGGGAAAGGGATTGTAATCCACTTGTCTTTTGATATTCTTCTTTAGGAACAATAAGCGCATTAGCTACTTCCGAAGCAGGTTGCTGTACAGTATTCATTAACCCTGAAAAAGAGTTAACTACATATAGATGCCACATACATAAAAGATCTGTTTTATATAAAACGAACACCACTAACGTACTAAATGCCGCCAAAGCATTACATATCAGCATAGTTTTCTTTTTATCAAATTTATTCGTAATCGCACCGGCAAAAATACTCATTAAAACATATGGCGTATATGAACAGATTGTCAGAGTCGCTGTACTTAAAGCAGAACCGGTCTTTTCATATAACCATAACGTCAGTGCAAAGCTTGTCATGGCACTTCCCATTTGGGACAAACTCTGAGTACTCCAGAGAAGATAAAAATTCTTTAATCTATTTTGTCGTTTCATATTACAGTTATTTTATTACATCCTTATTTCCCGGAATATTTCTTTTAAACGAAATCTACCATAGCTATCCGTTCTTCTCCAATATCAGATCTTCTAATTCATGAATATCTTTTTGTATTAAACTAATCATACTCTCATTATACTTTGAGATATCTATTTCCCCCAATTCACGCAGAATTGCATCACATAACTCCGGTCTGAACACCACAACTTCCTTAAGAGCATTTAAACTCTGCCTTACAACTGAAGCTTTCTCATCATGAAGCAATAGCATCATTTGTGGCAAATATTCGGCAAGTACGCCCTTATCATCCCAACGTGCCTGCGAACAACATAGAACTATTGCCCTGATTCTGATATAACTCTTTTTGCTCCCAAGCAGTTTTGCAAATTCCGGAAGAAACCTGTAGTATTTATCCGAAGCTTCTGATTCTGACGCAATTATCTTTGTTTCAGCATAGGCCTTATTATCGTATTTATCCTGAAGTATATCAATAAAATGCAGATATTCCATCGGGATAAAACGAATGCCATCCTTTTCCTGAGTATCGCTCTTCTGCTTGAAACCAAGTTTTAAATATATATTCTTGGCATATAAAGAGGAGTTTACCGTGATGATTTCAGATTCACTGTTTTCAAGCACAGTCTCCCAAAGCTTTCTGCCGATACCGAGCCTTTGATATTCACCGGCAACAAAAAACAGCGCAATATGACTGCCATCATTCCTTGTGGCGATTATGCCGATTAGGTTGTCGTCTTTAAAAGCTCCATATGCAGTAAGTATTTTCAAATAGTCTTCAGAATGAAGTACTTTATAAAAAGCCTGTTTCCCGTCTTCAGGATAATTCACGGCTTCATAATCGCAGAAAACCCTCCAAATAAAATCCAGAGATTTATTCAATTCTTCTTTTGTAAGTAACCGTATAATCATAATCATTAAGCTTTTCCGTTGTTTTTTATATCCCGACTTTTATTTTTCAACTCTTGCCATAAGTACCGGCCCGTTTTCCTTCAGCCATTTGTTCCATTTCTTATAGTCCGGATATGCTTTCAGAACTTCACGGTAAAAAGCGGGGGAGTGATTCATCTGCCTCCTGTGGCAAAGTTCGTGGACGATTACGCTGTCAATTACTTCCGGAGGGGTGAGCATTAGAAGACAGTTAAAGTTGAGATTGCCTTTATCTGAACAGCTTCCCCATCTTGTTGACTGCGCGCGGATTGAAATTCTCCCATAACTTACACCTATTATATTTGCATAATATACAACTCTTTCGGGGAGAAATTTTTTAGCTTTTTTAGCAAGAACTTTAAGGTCATCAGCTGTCAGCATGCCTTGCTGTTCAGCTGATGCATTTTTCTGCTCTACGTCTTTAAGTTTTTTATCAACCCAGATTGCATGAGAGGAAACGAATTTTTCTATCTGCCGTCCTGATGCAAGATACGGTGCACGGACTATAACCTCTCCGTCATTTGAAATCTGAAGGGAGAGGGTTCTTCTTGGGGACCTGATTATTTTGTAATTAAATCTGATCATATTTATATTTTCGTTTATTAAACTGTATTTGTCAACGGATATCTTTCGATTTAAGGTGCGCTGCCTTGCGTTTTCAGCATGCTTGTGATAGGATGAAATCTATGAAAATAACTGATTTTTTCAAGAAAACAGATATTATTCTGCTTGCTGTTCTGATTTTTATCGGGATAGGAAGCTTTGTGTTTTTGCATGGCTTCGGCGGCAGCGTGGGGAATACTGTAATTATAACAGTTAACGGAGAGAAAAAAGGCGAATATCCGCTGGCTGCTGATAGAGTAATAGATATTGAAACGGAGTACGGGCGCAATACGGTTGTTATTGAGAATGGATATGTTTACGTATCGGAAAGTGACTGCCTTGGTCATGATTGCGAAGGTTTCGGTAGGATTTCCGTGCCACATCAGGTTATAATGTGTGCTCCGCACAGGCTTTGCGTGACTGTTGAAGGCAAATCGGATGTCGACGCCGTTGTTTATTAGACGGAGGCCGGTATGGATAAAATCAAAACATCCGTTATAACAAAAGCTGCGCTGTTAACAGCTGTTGCACTGATATTTTCATATATTGAAGCGATTTTGCCGTTTAATATAGGTATTCCCGGTGTTAAGCTTGGTCTTGCAAATGTTGTTATAGTATATGCAATTTATACGCTTGGCGTGAAGTACGCAATACTTATAAGTGTTTGCCGCGTGTTGCTATCGGCGCTTCTTTTCGGAAATGTTTATTCTCTTGTGTATTCGGCAGCCGGAGCTGTTTTAAGTCTGCTTGTAATGATTCTTTTGAAAAAATGGGGGATATTCAGTATTTGCGGAGTATCGGCGGCAGGGGGAGTGTTTCATAATCTCGGTCAGATAATCGTTGCAGGGCTTATAATAAAGGTGCAACAGGTATTTCTTTATTTCCCGGTTCTCGTTTTTTCGGGAATTGTAACGGGTGTATTAAACGGAATTATTACGGTTCTTTGTATTAAAAAAATAATTCCGGGGAGTGGAAAAGATGAGGCATGGAATTAAGATTTTAGCAGCTGTTCTTGCTGCCGCTTCGCTTTTTTTGTGCTCGTGCGGGATGAAAACCGGAACTGTGCCAGGTGGGGCAAGGCTTGAAAAATACAGCAGAATAATACCTGATGCGTTTGATACTGTTACGACGGTTTCCGCATGGTGCGGGAGTCAGGAGCAGTTTAATGAAATTTTTCAGATAACTGAAGATATTTTCACTGATTGTAATAAGCTTTTTGATATATATAACGATTATCCGGGTATTAATAATATAAAGAGTATAAATGATGCGGCAGGGAAAGAGCCTGTTAAAGCTGAAGCTCGTCTTATTGACTTTCTTGAATTTGCAAAAAATATTTGCGTACTTACGGATGGATACGTTAATATCGCCATGGGCAGTGTCTTGAAACTTTGGCATGAGGCGCGCGAATTCAGTCTTGCAAATCCGGACGACCCTGTGCTGCCTGATGATGAAGCACTTAAGAATGCCGGCAGGCATTGCTCAATTGACAGTATAGTAATAGATAGAAATGCTTTAACTGTTTTTATTGATGATTCTGAAGTGTCGATTGATGTTGGAGCTCTTGCCAAAGGTTACGCAACGGAACTTGCGGCAAAGGTGCTTTCTGAAAAAGGCTATAGCCGCATTTCTATTGATGCCGGAGGAAATATCCGTCTTATTGGAGAAAAACCGTCAGGTAATTGGAATATTGCCGTATCGAATCCTGACAGAGACTCTTCAAATCCGTATGCGGGAACAGTATCGGTTTCTGAATGTGCGATTGTAACGAGCGGAATATATCAGAGATATTACGTGCATGAAGGTAGATGTTATCATCATATAATCGACAGGGATACGCTTTATCCTGAAGAACGTTTTAAATCGGTTACGGTTATTTATCCCGACTCTGCGCTTGCTGATGCTTTTTCAACAGCTCTTTTTAATATGCCTTTTGAGCAGGGGGAGGAGCTCGTTTTAGCGACTGACGGGCTCGAGGCAATGTGGATATATTACGACAATAATTACGTCTTCTCAGACGGCTTTAAAGCTGTATATAAATATAGTTAAAAAATTCTTGACTTATCCCCGGATATTTATTATACTATTCAAGCCGCATTGAAGAGGCTTTTTTAAGCGCGCCTGCCGCCGCCTCAAGAGCGAGTCCGTTTATATAGGAGGAAGATTCATTGAAGAGTGCAATTATTCTTACCGGTGGTAAGCAGTACCGCGTAGCTGAAGGCGATGTTATATTCGTCGAAAAGCTCGAAGGCGATGCCGGCTCAGCTATCAGCTTTGATCAGGTTCTTGCTGTGGTTGATGGTGACAAGGCAACTTTCGGAAAGCCCTATATTGAGGGCGCAACCGTTTCTGCAAACCTCGTGAAGACAGGCAAGGCGAAGAAAATCCGCGTTTACAAGATGAAGCCGAAGAAGGGCTACCGCAGAACGCAGGGTCATCGTCAGCCGTACACGAAGGTTCAGATTGAAACTATTAATTTCTGATTAGGAGGATTACCTGATGGCACACAAAAAAGGAATGGGCTCTACCAAGAACGGCAGAGATTCCAATGCTCAGCGTCTTGGTGTGAAGCGCGCTGACGGTCAGTTTGTTCTTGCAGGCAATATCCTTGTCAGACAGCGCGGAACAAAGATTCATCCGGGCACGAACGTCGGAAAAGGCAAGGACGACACTCTCTTCGCAACCGCAAGCGGTATTGTCCGCTTCGAGCGTTTAGGCAAGGACCGCAAGAAGGTCTCTGTTTACGAAGAGCTTGCACAGTAATAAATGATCTTAAAGCCCGAGTTAATTTTTAGCTCGGGCTATCTTCTTTTTAAGGGGAAAATATGGCGGAAGTATTTATTGATAAAACAAGAATAACCGTAAAAGCGGGAAAAGGCGGAGACGGAGCTATTGCGTTTCACCGCGAAAAGTATGTTGCGGCTGGCGGACCGGACGGCGGGGACGGAGGAAAGGGCGGAAGTATTATTTTCTGCGTTGATGACAACATGTCCACGCTCATGGATTTCCGTTATAAGCATAAATTCGTTGCGGGAAACGGTCAGAATGGCCAGGGAAAGCGCTGCAACGGAAAAGACGGCGAAACTCTTTATATAAAGGTTCCAAGAGGAACTGTAATAAGAGACACGAAGTCGAACCAGATAATCCATGATATGTCCTCTGGGGAGGATTTTATGGTTGCCAAAGGCGGCCGCGGAGGCTGGGGAAACGTTCATTTTGCAACGCCGACGCGTCAGGTTCCGCGCTTTGCAAAGCCCGGGCTTGAAGGTCAGTCTATGGAGCTTACGCTTGAGCTTAAGCTTCTGGCGGATGTCGGACTTATAGGTTTTCCGAACGTCGGGAAGTCAACGCTTTTATCGGTTGTATCAAAAGCTCATCCGAAGATTGCCAATTATCATTTTACGACTCTGTATCCGAACCTCGGTGTAGTTTACGTTGATGAAGGTTCGTCATTTGTCATGGCGGATATCCCGGGTCTTATAGAAGGAGCATCTGAAGGCGCGGGTTTAGGGCATGATTTTCTGAGGCATATTGACAGATGCAGGCTTTTGGTTCATGTTGTGGATGTATCGGGATCCGAGGGCCGCGATCCTGTCGAAGATTTTGACAAGATTAACCTTGAACTTAAGGAATACAGCGCTGAGCTCGCAACCAGGAAACAGATAGTTGTTGCGAATAAGACTGACCTTATAGGCGAGGACAGGTCAAATATTGATGCTTTGAAGGCAAGAGCCGGGGAGCTTGGTTATGAATTTTTGGAGATGTCCGCCGCTACGCATCAGAATGTTACGCCGCTTATCCATATGTGCGCTGATGCGCTAAAGGATATTCCCGTTTTTGAGCCGTATGAGGCGGATTACGTTCCTCCCGAGCCTGAGCTCGGTTCCGCCGATGATGTTGTTATTAATCATTTTGACGATTTGTGGATGGTCGAAGGTCCCTGGATTCAGCGTTTGTGTTCAAACGTTAATTTCTCTGATTACGAGTCGCTTATGTATTTCAACAGAATGCTCAAGCAGAGCGGGATTTATGACCGCCTTGAAAAAATGGGGATTCAGGATGGAGATACTGTCAGTATTTATGACTTGATGTTTGACTATACCGACTGATTTAAGTTATAATACTGTTTGATGAATTCAAATAAAGTATTTTCAAATTTAATATGGCGCTTTTCAGAGAGAATCGGCGTTAAGCTTATATCGACAGTCGTCTCTCTGATTCTAGCCCGCATTCTTGCTCCGGAGGCCTTTGGAACGGTTACGATTGTTCTTGTCATAACCGATATTCTGCAGGTCTTTGTGGAAAGCGGCTTCGGAACGGCGCTTATTCAGAAAAAAGACGCAGATGATTTGGACTTTTCATCCGTCTTTTTCTTTAATATCGTAATAGGTATATTTTTATATATTTTGCTTTTCATTCTCGCCCCGTGGATTTCAACGATTTATTCAAAGCCTGAGCTGAAAAGCATAATACGGGCAGTTGGGCTTATATTAATCATCGCGGGATTGAGAAATGTCCAGCAGGCGTATGTTTCGCGGAACATGCTTTTTAGGCGGTTCTTTTTCTCAACGCTCGGAGGAACAATAGCAGGCGCGGTTGTCGGGATATTAATGGCGTTGAAGGGCTTCGGAGTTTGGGCATATGTTGTGCAGTATCTCGTAAATAACGCTGTCGGAACTGCAATTTTATGGATAACTGTTAAATGGCGGCCTAAGGCTGAATTTTCCATTGAGCGTTTTAAAGGTCTTTTCTCTTACGGTTGGAAGCTTCTTGTTTCGAGTGTTTTAAATACGATTTCCGACAAGCTCCGTCAGCTCGTTATAGGAATGAAGTACGATTCATCCTCGCTTTCATTTTATAATTACGGCGTGGTTTTCCCCAACCTTATAGTTGAAAATGTCAATACGTCTATTGACTCCGTTTTGCTCCCTGCGCTTTCTTCAGAGCAGGACAAAAAAGAGAACGTTAAGGCTATGACGCACCGCGCTATTCAGGTAAGCTCTTTTATTATGTGGCCATTGATGCTCGGGCTTTTGGCTGTTTCCGAGCCTATGGTTGCGCTTATATTAGGTCCTGATTGGGCGCCGTGCGTTCCGTTTATCAGAATTTTCTGTATTTATTATGCTCTTTTCCCGATTCATACGGCCAATCTCAATGCCATAAAAGCCATAGGCCGTTCGGATATTTTCTTAAAACTTGAAATAATCAAGAAGGTTCTTGATTTCGCGATTGTAATTATAACGCTGTTTATCGGAGTCAAGGCCATGGCTATAGGGCTGCTGCTTGAGGGAATAGTTAATCTTTTCATAAATTCTGTCCCGAATTCAAAGCTGATTGACTATAACTTCTTTGAGCAGATTAAGGATATTCTGCCGTCCATGCTTTTGGCAACCGTTATGTGCGGCGCATGTCTTGCATTAACGCTTACCGGTATGGGAAATTTTCTGACGGTTATTATTCAGATTATTATTGGTGCAGCTGTATATATTGGCGGTGCGTATTTATTTAAGCTTGATACGTTATTCTATGTTTTGAAAATAGTTAAAAATTTGTTTTCGAGAGGGGAAAATGGCGAAGCATCAGCTTAGAACTTCAAAGAAAAAGCAAAAGGGTAATCCGCTTGAGTTTCTGAATATTTATCCCGATTTTGGTCTTGATGCTGAGGGTTACGATGCAAGTGTTATTAAGTGCGTGATTGTTACCCTTGGTATAATGATTATGCTTGCTTGTGCTATATTTGCAGACAGGCTTAACCGGTATGTTTTAATCGGAATGTATGCAGTAAGCTTGCTTCTTGGAGGATTTCTTTGTATATCAAATCTTGCGATGAACATAAGCTCCGGGAGAGTTTTCAGTGAATCGCTGCCGGTGTTTTTGGCTGTAGTTTCCGCGTTTGCCGCAGGTTACAGACGGACGGCTGTTATATCCGTTGCTATATATGAAATTGCAAAGATTTTTGAAAATTACTGCTATAAAAAAGAGCATTTGAAGGCAAATGCTGTACTGTCAGTTCTCCCGCGGTATGCTAATATTGTCTTACCGATGAATAAGACCGTCCGCCGCAAGCCCAGTCATCTAAAGGAAGGCGATGTCGTTGTTGTCAGAGAAGATGAAGTGATTCCTATTGACGGATATGTTATTGATGGAATGTCTACTGTTGACTGCACTCCATTAACGGCGGATATTCAGACGATGGCAGTGAATAAAGGTTCATTTGTTTTTTCGGGAGCAAAAAATATGTCTGCTCCGATACTTGTCCGCGCTACATGCGATTACAGGGATTCAACAGCAGGAAGGATATTTTCGGCTTTTTCGGCGGCTATAAAGCATCAGAGTGAGACGGCTCTGCTTGCTCAGAAGATATATAACATTCTTTTTCCTGCGGCTATTGCGCTTGCGCTTATATTTGGTGTTATCACTCCGATTTTGTCAAAGGAATGGGTGAGCGCGGTGTCAAAGGCTGCCGTTATATGTTTTTGCGCATGTCCTGTGGGACTTCTTGAGATTCTGGACCTTAGCAATTTTTCAGGTATAAGAAGAATCTTCGCGGCTGGAGCAGTTGTTAAAGACGGACGTATTATTGAAGAACTTGCTAAAACTGAGACGTTTGTATGTAACAAAACCGGAACGGTCACCGAAAATGAATATAATGTAATTGAGGTTATGCCGGCAGGCTTTGATGATGAAAATCCGCCTGACCGGGAAGGCGCGGAGGTTACGGAGCTTCTTGACTGCGCGCTTTTGGCGGAGAGTGCTTCAAATCATCCTGTTGCAAATGCAATAAGAGCATATACGGGCGTTTCTGAAAAGGAAGCCGAGGGCGTGAAGTTTACGGAGATTCCCGGGCAGGGAATGCTTGCCAGCTATGAAGGCGGGTTTATTCTATGCGGAAACGCAACGCTTCTTTATGATTACGGAATAAATTGCATAGTTCCCGCAACTCCCGGCTGTGCAATTCATATCGCAAAAGATAATGAATATTTAGGATATATAGTCCTGACAAATGAAGTGCGCCACGGAAACTATGATGCTCTTGAGAAAATGCGCGCGGCAGGTGTGAAAAGCTTTTCGTTGATTTCATCAGATTTGCGGTCGGTTGTGAGAGGAATTGCGTCAGCACTTAATTTTTCAAATGTAAAGGCAGAACTCTCGCCTGAAAAGAAGGCAAAGGCTGTTGCGTATCTTGCGGGTACGAAGCCTCAGGGAAGAATGCTCATATTCTGTGGAAATGGTACTGATGAATCTGAAAGTGGCAAGGCTGCAGATATTTATGCTGCAACGGGTTGCCTTTTTAACAAGGAGGCATTTGACGAAGCGGATGTTGCAATACTGTCCGAAGGGCTTCCCAAGCTTGCCGATTCTATTGCGGCGGCGGCAAATTCCTATCAGATTTCAATGGCGTTTCTTATCGCGAATCTCAGTGCAAGGCTTGTTGTTCTTATTCTTGGCATGCTTGGGGTTATGTCATTAACTGTTTGTGCGGGAATGTTTGCAGTTATATCAATTGTTTCAAATTTTTTTATAAATAAGATATGATATGAATGTATTTGATTTTGATAAAACAATAATAAATTACGATAGTGAGTATTTGTTTATTCCGTTTGTTTACAGGCGTTATCCAAGATTATTTTTTAAATTCCTTCCGAAAACGGTTGTCGGAGCTTTTGGATATGTGAAAAACAGACACGCTGAACAGCTTAAAGAAGCTCTTTTTTCATGCCTTCCGTATATCCCGGATATTGACGGGCTTTTAGAGCAATTCTGGGATGAAAATGAGTGGCGTGTTGAGGATTACTATAAGAAGATCCGGCGTTATGATGATCTTGTAATTTCAGCTTCTCCGGAGTTTCTTATTAAACCGATGTGCAACAGGCTGTACGTTGAATTCTTAGGGACGCCGATGTCTGTAAGTACCGGAAATATTCAAGGGATTAATTGCCACGGAGAAGAAAAAGTCAGACGTTTTCGTGAGCTTTATCCTTATGAAGAGGTTGATGAGTTTTATTCCGATTCGCTTTCAGATACACCTATGGCGAAAATTGCGAAGAAGGCATTTTTAATAGTAAATCATGAGCCGGTTCCTTGGCCGGAAGATATATTGAAACAGTAAGGGAGGATTATTATGACTGAATATATGCAGAATCTTTATGACAGATTTGTAAAGAATAAGGAGCATCATGCTTTCAGGCAGGATAAAGAGGAGCAGTATACTCTCGCCCGTGAATTCAAGGCGCAGGGATTATCTGATACGGAACGTGTTGTAAAGCGTCTTGATTATATGCTTTCGTCCGAAAACCCGGTAGTGTATCCCGATGAGAAGATTGCGCTTATAAGAACTGTTCCTGTCGTTCAGGATATTTTTACTGAGGATGAATGGGCTGATATAAAAAAGGACAAATTTGTTCATGAGCTTGGTAAGGTTTTTAATAATGCTCCTGAATATGATATGCTTATTTCCGCAGGCTTTGACAAGGAACGGGAATATATTAAATCCAAGCTTAAGGGCGATATATCCGTAAAGGATACGGAGTTTTTGAGTTCTATGCTTTTAACCATGGATTCCATCCAGAAGCTTGCTGACAGGTATGCTGCCGAGGCCGAGAGAGTTGGCAATATGGCTGTTGCGGCAACGTTCTCGAGAATTCCGGGAAAAGGCGCAACAACGCTTTTAGAGGCGCTTCAGTTTCTGAGGCTCCTTCATTACTGCCTGTGGGCGGGATTTAATTATCATAATACTTTAGGCCGTTTTGACCAGTATATGTATAAGTATTATAAGCATGACCTTGATGCCGGTTTATCTCAGGACTATCTTCAGGAGCTTGTTACGGAGTTTTTCCTTTCCTGCAACAAGGATTCTGATTTATATGTTGGTATGCAACAGGGCGATAATGGGCAGACGATTGTTCTTGGAGGTCTTAATTCTGATGGGACGGAGTCTCTCAATGAGCTTTCCGAGATGTGCCTGAAGGCTTGTGAGACCTTGAAGGTGATTGATCCGAAGATTAATCTGCGTATAAACAAAAATACTCCGCTTTCTGTCTTTGAACGCGGAACGCAGATAACGAAACTCGGTCTGGGTTTTCCGCAGTACGCGAATGACGACGTCGTAATTCCGTGTCTTATGCACTGGGGTTACGATAAGGAGGATGCATATAATTATTCGTGCGCGGCATGCTGGGAGTTCATTGTTCCGGGCGTTGGAATGGATGTTCCGAATGTTGACGGGCTTTCTTTTGCGGAGTCAGTTCTTGAATGTATCCCGGACCTTGAAAATTTTAATACGTTCGATGAACTGTTGACGCAGGTTAAGAAAAATATAAAAGATCAGGCAGAAAGGCTGATTGCTCCTGTAAAGAATCTTTATATGGAGCCTGCACCTCTTGAGTCAATGATGACAGTCGGCGCAATTGATAATCTGAGGGATGTTTCATTTGGCGCAAAGTATAATAATTTTGGACTTCACGGAACAGGATTAGCTACGGCTGTTGATTCTCTTGCATCTATCCGTAAGTTCGTTTATGAGGATAAAAAGTACACTGCTGCGCAGGTGAAGGAAATTTTGGCAGCTGATTTTGAAGGCTTTGATGAAGCCCTTCATGATTTTCGTTTTGAAGCTCCCAAAATGGGCAATGATGATGATGAAACTGATGCTTTGGCAACAATTCTTCTTGATGCTTTTGCTGACAGTCTTGAAGGAAAAAAGAATTGTCGCGGAGGAATATGGCGTGCAGGAACAGGCTCTGCAATGTATTACGTCTGGCATTCCAAGGATGCTCCGGCAACACCTGACGGAAGAAGAAAAGGCGAGGGTCTTGCATGTAATTATTCTCCGAGCCTTTTTGCAAGATGCAGCGGTCCTGTTTCGATAGTAAAGTCTTTTGCAAAGCCGCATCTTGAAAGAGTTGCAAACGGCGGGCCATTAACAATTGAACTTCATGATTCAATATTCAAAAATGAAGAATCCGTTTCGAAGGTTGCGATGTTCGTCAAGAGCTTCTTTACCTTAGGCGGCCACCAGATGCAGATAAACGCCGTTAATCGTGATAAGCTAAAGGATGCCAAGCTTCATCCCGAGAATTATAAAAATCTTATTGTGCGCGTTTGGGGATGGAGCGGATATTTCGTTGAGCTGGATGAATGCTATCAGGACCATATAATCGAGCGTATGGAGCTTACGGTATAATTAAATAATTATTGTAAAAGTACGCATATTCATTTATAATAATTTGCAGTTTTTCTTTAGGAGTTATTAATAATGGACGAGAAAGTTTCCAAGAATTTTATTGAAGAATTTATAGAAGAGGATTTATCCGAGGGTAACCGCTGTTACGGGATGAAGGTTCATACGCGTTTTCCGCCCGAGCCTAATGGATATCTTCATATAGGTCACTGCAAGGCCTTGACGATTGATTTTGGTATGGCTGAGAAGTTTGGCGGTATCTGCAACCTCCGTATGGACGATACGAATCCCGCAAAGGAAGACACGGAGTTCGTCGAGGCTATTCAGGAGGATATTCATTGGCTTGGTTTTGACTGGGAGGATAGATTTTTTTACGGTTCCGATTATTTCGAGAAGACTTATGAGTATGCAATTGAGCTTATAAAGAAGGGCCTTGCTTATGTCTGTGAGCTTACGCCTGATCAGTTTAAGGAGTATAGGGGAGATATAAACGTCCCTGCAAAATCTCCGTGGCGCGATAGACCGATTGAAGAATCTTTAGATCTTTTTGAGAGAATGAAGAACGGTGAATTTGAAGAGGGCCGTTATACGCTTAGGGCGAAAATTGACCTTGCATCCGGCAACTTTAATATGCGTGACCCTGTATTATACAGAATCCGTTATATTGAGCATCATCGTCAGGGAACGAAATGGTGTATTTTCCCAATGTATGATTTTGCGCATCCTATTCAGGATGCGCTTGAGGGAATTACGCATTCCCTTTGTTCGCTTGAATATGAGGCCCATAGGCCTTTATATGATTGGGTAGTTTCAAATGTTTCTATTCCGTACCATAAGCCCCGTCAAATAGAGTTTGCTCGTCTTGGTATTAATTATACGGTTATGTCTAAGCGTAAGCTCCGTCAGCTTGTTGAGAACGGTTACGTTTCAGGTTGGGATGATCCCCGTATGCCCACGCTTTGCGGCTTGAGAAGAAGAGGATATACCCATAAGTCTATTCGTAATTTCTGCGAAAGAATAGGTGTATCAAAGGTTGATTCAACTGTTGATTGGGCGTTTCTTGAAAGCTGTTTAAGGGAGGATTTAAACGCTAATGCAAAGCGCGTTATGGCTGTTCTTGATCCGATAAAGCTTACGATTACGAATTATCCTGAGGAGCTGACGGAAATGCTTACAATTGAGAATAATCCTCTTGATGAGACGGCCGGAACCCGCGAGATAAGTTTTTCGAAGAATCTTTATGTTGAGCGCGAGGACTTCGAGGAGGTTCCGCCTCCGAAGTACAAGAGGCTTTATCCCGGTAATGAGGTTCGATTAAAGAGCGCGTATCTTGTAACCTGCACGGGCTGTGTTAAGGATGAAAACGGGAATGTAACAGAGGTTCTCTGCGAGTATCTGCCGGACAGCCGCGGAGGAGATCCCGCGGACGGTCATAAGGTTAAGGGCGCAACAATTCATTGGGTTGATGCGAAAACCGCCGTTGATGCCGAGGTCAGGATGTATTCATATCTCTTTGCTGATTCTGAGCCGGATGGCCCTGATAAGAATTTCCTTGACTGTCTTAATCCTGACAGCTTAAAGGTTTTAACGGGGTGCAAGGTTGAAAAGAGCCTTGAAAGCGCAAAGATGCCTGAACGTGGCAAAGATTCCGAGGGCTTCCAGTTTATGAGAACGGGATATTTCTGCCTTGATAATAAGGATGCTGCTCCTGGCCATCTTGTCTTTAACAGAAGTGTTGCACTGAAGGATAGTTTTAATAAGTAAACGTATTAATTTCCCCCTGAAATACGGGGGGATTTTTTTGTTCAGGATTATCTCTGCTGAAGGAGATAAAGGTTTAAAAAATTTTTCAAATATTGACAAAGAGATTGTATTTAAACTATATTAAAAAAAGAAGAAGTAAAATCGAGTCAGATTATGTTTTGTTCATATTGCATCGGGTAGTTTCAAAAGATAATGTCGGAGCACTTCTGAAACAATTATTGACATAAATTAATTTATATAATATTTATCAACAGGAGGCATTAGTATGAAAAAAACAGTATCAATTTTAATAGTGTTTGTTCTTGTTCTTTCGCTTTCCGTTTTTTCTTATGCTGTAATGTCTGCGGAAGTTTCGAACGGCCAGATAATCGTTGAACCTGATTATGAAAAAATTTGTCCTCTGAAAGTATCCGTGAAAGGTGAGTCAACTTATCTTATTTATCTGGAATATCAGAAGGCTCCTGAGGATTCTTCGGATAGTAGGATGGCTGTAAAGTCTGATCCTTTTGTCTCGGACATTGCTTTTATTGTTTTGCCTGATAGTACGGCTGAAGTTGAAGTGCCTGTTGGGGTTTATAAGCTTTATTACTGTTCGGGTGATGAATGGAATGGTCCTGATGAGAAATTCGGAGAAAATACGGTTTACAGTTCATCTGATGATTTGCTGGATTTTTATACGGATTCGCAATATGCTCAAGGGCATGCTCTGGAGCTTTGGCGTCAGGCGGGCGGGAATTTTTCGGATTATTCAATAGATGAAAGCACGTTTCCAGGAATGACGGCTGAGCCGCAGAGTGCAGCAGAGGAAGATCCAGAGCTTGAGTCCGCGGCAGAGTCTGAATTCCTGAAAGAACCTGAACTTGATGGAGAGCCTGAGTCCGTAGCAGAGCCTGAATTCCCGGAAGAATCCGAATCTGATGAGGAAGCTGAGGTTGAAGAAGTTGCATCTTCTCCCATCTTGTTCCGTTCGATCCCTTGGGGGATTTCTGCTTCAGATTTCAGTAAAGAGATGGAAAAGCAGGGTATTGCAGGAAAGATAAGTAACGGAAGTACGTGCTCCTCATGGGAATTTGTCCGGCATTTAGGTACGATTGAACCGACGCATAAGATATCGGATGTTGGTTTTAGTTTCAGAAATTCCTCACCTGATTTAAGTGTTTCGGCTTTTGAAGTATCCGTAATTGATGCGTGGTTTTTACCAGGCTATGATGAGGAAGGAGTTTATCCTGATGAGGGACGGTCTTCGCTGTATAAAGCCAGATATGTTTTTGATGTAGCTGACGGTAAAGGTGCATATGAAATACTTTCATCAAAATTGAGTACTCTGTATGGAGAAGGGGTTACGGAATCGGAAGTCATCGGGTCGGTAGTTTTTTCAACTAACCGCGATTACCGGAGATTTGCAGATTGGACGGTATGGTATGGGGCTGAAAATACGGGAGTTGTATTATTGCATGAATATGAACTATATAAAGATGACGGTCAGCTGAAATCTGAGAGAGTGCATTTAACGTATGGAAAAACGGATTCACTCGAGATAATAGGAAATCTAGAGGCAACGATTGCGCGTTTGGAAAATGAAAAAGCGGCTGCTTCAGATGATTTTGAAGGACTGTAACGGAACATATTTATAGGTAGTTTGGCGAGGCATAATAATGATTGCAATAGTTGTTGCAGTCTTGATTATGATAATATTTAGGAGAATGAAGATAAAAAAATAAAGTAAAGGATAGGAAAGGTATGGCAAAGGAACTTACGAGAGAAGAAAAAATTGCGAAGCTTGGTAAGAAGATAACTGATCGCGCGGCGGTTCTTCTGGGTAAGGAAAAAATTACCGAAAGCTCACCTGAATTTTGGGGTTTGGATACGGGCCTTAGGGCTATGGGAGAGGTCGGAGATGAAGCTCTTGACATAGCTCTTGCTATGGACAAGAGAAAGCCGCTTACAACTGACCAGCTTATGGAGCGTATGGGGAGAACTGACCGCGAGCACCTTGAGGAGGTTCTCTTTGTAATGTGCAAGGTTGGTCTTATAGAGTATCATTGGGAGAATCTTGATGGGCTGAACCCTGAGCATAAAAAGCGCTGGAATTTGCCGATGTTTGTTCCGGGAAGTGCTGAAATTATGATGATGGACCCGCATATCGCTGATGAAAATCCGCAGCTTGCGGATTTCTTTGAGCGAATGGCTTTTCTGCCGCTTGCAGGTATAACCGAGCTTGTTCCTCCAGGGGGTGCAGGGATAGGGATGCACGTTGTTCCAGTTGAAAAGGCAATTCCGGCAGAATCGCAGTCCATTGATGTTGAGCATATTTCCTATTGGCTAAAAAAATACGAGGGTCAGCTTGGTCTCGGTATCTGCTCATGCCGAAAGCAGCAGAGAATCCGTGGTGAAGGCTCGGGTGACGTTGAAGCTGAGTGGTGTATAGGTCTTGGAGATTTTGCTGATTATATGCGGGAAACAGGCAAAGGTCATGATATTACGCTTGAGGAAGCTCTTGAGGTAATTCAGAAGGCTGAGGATAGAGGATATGTTCATCAGATAACAAATATTGACGGCGAGGAAAAGATTTTCGGTCTTTGCAACTGCGCAGTTGGCGTTTGCAACGGGCTTCGGACGTCCCAGCTTTTCAATACGCCTAATATGTCGGCATCTGCCTATACTGCTGAATCTGATCCTGAAAAGTGCGTTGCCTGCGGAAAGTGCGTTGAAACGTGTCCTTCAGGCGCAGTTAAGCTAGGTCAGAAGCTCTGCACGAAGGAAGGGCCGGTTGAGTATCCGAAGCATGAGCTTCCTGACGATACGAAGTGGGGCGAGGAGCACTGGAATATAAACTATAAAAATGAAATCGGATCAATTCAGACGTGGCCGACGGGAACTGCGCCCTGCAAGACGGCATGTCCCGCCCATATTGCAATTCAGGGTTATATTAATATGGCTGCAAACGGCCGTTACCAGGATGCTTTAAAATTAATAAAGAAAGATAATCCATTTCCGGCAATTTGCGGAAGTATTTGCCGGAAGTATTGCGAGGATGCATGTACGCGCGGCAGTGTTGACGATCCTCTTCAGATAGATGAAATTAAGAAGTTTATAGCTGAGCAGGATATGAAGGCTGAGCATAGATACGTTCCGCCTATGAATTCGTGTATTCATGACCGTTTTAATCAGAAAATAGCTATAATCGGTGCAGGTCCTGCGGGAATGTCATGCGCATATTTCCTTGCAATTGAAGGTTATAGTCCAGTTGTTTTTGAAAAAGAAAATGAACCTGGCGGAATGCTTATTAATGGAATTCCGAATTTCCGAGTTGATAAAAAGACCGTTAGAAGCGAGATTGACGTTCTTCGTGAAATGGGTGTCGAGTTCAGATGCGGTATAGAAGTTGGAAAGGATATAACTATTGAGCAGCTCCGCAATGAAGGCTTTAAGGCGTTTTACGTTGCTATCGGTCTTCAGACCGCATCAAAGCTAGGCATACCTGGCGAGGAGCTGAAGGGCGTTCAGGGAGGTCTGGACTTCTTAAGGGATGTTAATAGTGGCAAGAATATTAAGCTCAAGGGTGATACGGTTATTATTGGTGGCGGAAATGCAGCAATTGACGTCGCAAGGGCGGCTATAAGAAAGGGTAATGGAGCTGTCAGCCTTTACTGTCTCGAAAAGGATGAGGAAATGCCTACAGTCCCCGATGAGAAAAATGCCGGAATTGATGACGGCGTAATATTCAACAATTCATGGGCCCCGAAGGAAATTCTGGGTAAGGACGGAAAGGTAACAGGCGTCCGCTTTATGAGATGCTTATCAGTCCGCGATAAGGGAGGAAAATTCAACCCCAAGTATGACGAAACCGACACAATCGAGATGGAATGCTCGAATGTTCTCGTTTGCATAGGCCAGAGGTCTGATTACGGCGACATCTTAAAGGGTACAAAGGCGGAAACTGCAAACGGTTCGCTTGTCAAATGTGATGGCGTTACATTTCAGACAGCTGAGGACGATATATTTGTTGGCGGAGACTGTGCAACGGGACCGCTTTATACGATTGATGCAATTGCAAATGGCCGCGAGGGGGCTGTTTCTATTCATAGATTCGTGAATGCTGGTCAGTCGCTGACTATTCATAGAAATTTACGTGAGTTTAAAGAACTTGATAAAAAGAATGTTCTGATTCCTCCCGAGCTTATTAAAAAGCCTGCGCGTCAAAGGGTTGTAATAGATTCCGGAAAAGTTAAAACAATGGATGATGAGCGCGTAACTTTTACTGAGGAGCAGATTAGAGCTGAAGCATCGAGATGTTTATCATGCGGGAGGTCGGTTGTTGACCCGAACAAGTGTATAGGGTGCGGAATTTGTACGACTAAGTGTGAGTTTGACGCCATTCATCTTGTTAGAAACCGCCCTGAGAATTCAAAGATGTACAAGGCAGAGGATAAGTTTAAGGCTATTGGGCCGTATGCTGCGAAGCGTGTTTTGAAGATACTTAAAAAGAATGTGTCAGGGAAGTAATGCACGAGCTGTCAATTGTTAAATACGTAATAGAACAGATTGAAGACGTTGCGCAGGAAAATAATTTGATGGATATTAAATCCGTTACGCTTGAATTCGGAGAGGTTTCGGGTGTTATTCCGGAGTATATCACTGATTGCTGGAACTGGTTTGCTAAGAAGACTCCAATAATTGAAGGTACGGAGCTTATAGTTGAAACTATTCCTGCTGTAACGTGGTGCAATGCCTGCAAATCTGAATATGAAACCGTAAAGTACGGGAAAATCTGTCCGAATTGCGGGAGCAGTGAGACATGGCTTTTACGAGGAAATGAGCTTAATATAAAAGAAATCGAAGCAATGTAATTTAGAAAAAAATTTAGCAATTAATAAAAGGAGACAGAATAATGTTTAGTTTCGGACTGTTAACGGCGATTCTTGACGGTTGGACTTTCGAAGAGGCTGTGGATGCTGCCGCTGAGATGGGTTTTGAGTGTCTGGAGGTTGCTTGCTGGCCAGCGGGTAAGGCTGAGCGCCGCTATGCGGGAGTTTCGCATATTGATGCTGAGCGTGTCATTAATGACGGCGCATATGCAAAGTACGTAAAGGATTACGTTACGGGAAAAGGTATGCATATTTCGTCGCTTGGATTTTATCCGAATACGATGGATCCTGACGATGACAAACGCAATACTGCGATTGAGCATTTGAAGGTATTAATTAAGGCATCAGCAATTCTTGGCGTTAATATGGTTACGACATTTATCGGCCGTGATCAGAATAAGACGGTTGAGGAGAATATTGAGCTTTTTAAGGAAATCTGGCCGCCGATTATAAAGTTTGCTGAGGAAAACGGCGTTAAGATTGCTATAGAAAACTGTCCGATGCTTTTTGGGTGTGACCAGTGGCCCGGCGGGCAGAATTTAATGTGTACTCCTGCAATATTCAGAAAGCTTTTTGAGATCATTCCGTCGAAGAACTTCGGGATAAACTTTGATCCGTCGCATTATGTCTGGCAACAGATGGATTATATTAAGACTGTTTATGAATTTAAAGACAGAATTTTTCATGTTCACTTCAAGGATATAAAGCTTTATCCCGAAAAACTTGCAGATGTCGGTGTTCTTGCATATCCCCTTGACTACATGAGCCCTGTTATTCCCGGTCATGGGGATGTCAATTGGGGAGCGTTTGTAAATGCTCTTAATGCAATCGGCTTTAGTGGTGACGCAGTAATTGAGGTTGAAGATAAAGCGTATGAGTCATGCAGGGAGGATATTCTGAAATCAATAAAAGTAAGCAAAAAGTATCTTGATACTTTAATTTAAAGGAGTTAAATATGTTGAATATAGGTGTTTTAGGTTGCGGTAAAATAGCGCAGACAAGGCATATCCCTGAGTATGCTGCAAATGAAAACTGCAGGCTTATCGGTTTTTATAATCCAACGTCTTCAAGAGCAGAGGATATGGTAAAAAAATATGGTGGGAAGGTATACTTAACTCCCGATGAGCTTTTGAGGGACCCTGAAATTGATGCTGTTTCAGTATGTGCGGCGAACTATGCCCATGCAGAGCTTTCCATAGAGGCTCTTAAGGCCGGAAAGCATGTTCTTTGCGAAAAGCCTATGGCAACAACGCTTGCCGACTGCGAAGAGATGGTTAATACGGCAAAAGAAACAGGCAAGAGGCTTATGATTGCCCAAAACCAAAGATTGAATGTTGCCCATGTTCAGGCAAAAAAGATGATAGCGGATGGCGCAATTGGTGATGTTCTTACGTTCCGAACGACCTTTGGCCATGGCGGTCCTGAAACGTGGTCTATAACCCCGGGTAAAAACACTTGGTTTTTCGACAAAAAGCGCGCGGCAATGGGCGCCATGGCAGATCTCGGAATTCATAAGACCGATGCTATAAGATTTATGCTCGGTAAGGATGTTATCCGGACAACTGCCCGTCTTGCAACTCTCGATAAACGCGGTGAGGATGGAAATTTAATTGGCGTCGACGACAATGCAATATGCATTTATGAGCTTGAGGGTGGAACAATGGGAACTATGACCGCTTCGTGGACGTATTACGGCGCAGAGGATAATTCAACAATCTTTTACGGCACAAAGGGCATTATGCGTATATATGATGACCCGGTGCATACAATCATTTTAATTCACAATGACGGCTCTGTTGAGAATTTTGATGTTGAGCGTATTCAGACAAATGACAATCAGACGTTCTCCGGAATTATAGAAGAGTTTACCGGTGCTGTTATTAATAACCGCCCGAGCGTATTTGACGTTGAAGGCGTCCTGAATTCAATGAAGGCTGTTTTTGCAAGTATTGAATCAAGCGAAAAAGGTTGCCCGGTAGACGTTAAATAATTGTTTTTTATATTGACGTTATTATTGCGTCAGTGGTATAATTATTTGCCAAAAGTTTAACAGGTTTTGCTTTTCATACAGTTCCTTAAATCAGGTAATAACTGTAAATCAGTTGTTATATAAAAAATTTTTATTTGGAGGAAAATCATGAAGAAGATTTTCGCATTAGCACTTGTTCTCTGCATGGTATTCTCTCTTTGCGCAATCTCCGCATCAGCTGAAGGAAAGACCATTTATGTTTTAGGTCCTACTCCTGACCACGGCTGGACAGCACAGGCCGGCGCTTATGCCCAGGCAAAGTGCGAAGAGATCACCGCCAAGGGTGAGTACAAAGCTACTTACATCCCTGCATCTTCCGGTGAAGAGCAGGTTGACCAGTGCAACACCATCATCGCTAACGGCGATGCAGCTATCGTTGTTATGATGGCTCTTGATGATTCCGCACAGGCCGGCCAGGAAGCCCTCTATGCAGAAGGCATTCCTTTCATTTCCTTTGACCGTATCATTGAAGCTACTGAGAAGTACGCTGCTCTTAACTATTCCGGTGATAACTGGCAGTGCGGCGCAGGTATTGCTTACTGGCTCCAGAAGAACGGTATGAAGCCCGGTGATACTGTTGTTGTTCTTTACGGCGATAATGGTACTGTTTGCTCACGCCGTCAGGAAGGCTTTGAGCAGTTCCTCCGCGGCGAGATCAAGTACTCCGACCTCAACAACGGCGAGTTCGAGACCGCTGAGAAGTGGGAGCAGGCTGACCTCGATGCAATCTTCAATGGTTACACTGTAGTTTGCAACTGGTCTGCAGACGGCGCATACGATTATATTGAGCAGAAGTTCGATGAGATTGTTGCTGCTGCAAAGGCAAATAACGGCAAGCTCTACATCTACTCCATGGACGATGAGATGACCTTCGGTGTTCTCAATTACCTTGAGGCCGGTGCATCTGCTGAGACTCTTGCTGACACTGAAGCTCTTGAACTCTACATCTCCGCTATCGGCGGTATGCAGGAGCTCTATGATGTCATGGCAGGTAAGGATGACCAGAGTCCTCTCGCTGACAAGTATTTTGACGACGTAATGTCCGTCTTCTTCTCACCGAAGATGATGCAGACTGTTATTGACATGGGCGTAGATTATGTCAATGGCAACTGGGATTATGAAGTCGGCTCCGGCTCTTATGAGCCTGTCTTCATTGTTGACCGTACCAATGCGGCTGAGGTTGAAGGCTTCCAGGGTCACTGATATCTCTTTTAATCTGATTCGCGTCAGAAAAAACAATACGGGTGCGGAGTTAATCTCCGCATCCGTAGTATTTATTATTCCTTTACAGTTATTACACCATTCCTCTGAATAAAACACTACCAGGAGTATAATTTTCATGACTATTCTTGAGATGAACCATATTTCTAAGGCGTTCGGCGGATCTCAGGCTCTTTCGGATATTCATTTTTCTGTTGAAGAGGGCGAAATTCACGCGTTGCTTGGGGAAAACGGGGCAGGTAAGTCAACTCTTATGAATATCCTGACGGGCGTCATTCCTGCCGATGAGGGAACGATAACATTCCTCGGGAAGAACTACTCCGCACCGACAATTTCTCAGATGGAGGCGGCGGGAATCGCGTTTGTTCATCAGGAGTTGAACGTTATAAATGATTTGTCCGTTTCGGATAATATTTTTCTTTGCCGTGAGATAAAGAAAAAATCGGGAATCATTAATCAAAAGGAGCAGGTTGAGCGGACGAAGAAGCTTTTTGAGGAGCTCGGCGTTGAAATGGACCCGAATGTTATGGTTTCGGAGCTTAAGACGTCCGAAAAGCAGCTTCTTGAAATATGCAGGGCACTTTATGCTGATGCAAAGCTTCTTATTCTCGATGAACCTACGACGTCTCTTTCAAATGATGAAATTGATCATCTTTTCGATATTCTCCGCGGGCTTAAGGCAAAGGGAAAGTCATTCATATTCATTTCTCATAAAATGCCCGAAATCTTTGCTATTGCCGACAGATACACTGTCCTGAGAAACGGCGAGTTTATTTCTGAAGGCAGGATTTCCGATACTAATCCGCACGCCATAACCTCTGATATGGTCGGTGCGCAGTATGTTGATGAGGACGTATATGTTGCCCGTGAGCTTGGGAACGTTATATTAAAGCTTAATAATTTCTCGGGCGAGGGTTTTTCAAATATTAATCTCGAGGTAAAGCGCGGAGAGATTGTTGCTTTGACGGGCCTTGCAGGCTGCGGAGCATCTGAGCTTCTTCAGACGATGTTTGGCGTTCTTAAGTCGACGGGCGGTTCGATGGATGTTGACGGAAAGCTTCTTGACGGTTCGATAGTTTCATTTATGAAAAATTCGGTCGCCATGCTTCCGGCAAACAGAAAGGAAAACTCTGTTGTTCCGGATATGTCTATTATGGAGAATTTTTATCTTGCCGAGCATGAGATTTCAAAGGCCAAAAAACCGTTTATCAATATGAAGGATGAAATTGAGCGCTATGAAGCTCAGAAGTCATCCTTAAGAATTAAAGCCGGGGATAGTTCAGATCCTATTTCCTCGCTCTCCGGCGGAAATCAGCAGAAGATATTTCTTGCCCGATGGCTGAATATCGGGGCGGACGTGCTTCTTTTCGACAATCCTACTCAAGGCGTTGACGTCGGAGCCAAGGAGGAAATTTATAAGCTGATTCTGTCATTTGCCCAGAGCGGCAAGACTGTTATTTTAAATACTCTCGAAATTCCTGAAATCCAGAAGGTGGCAGACAGATGTATAGTCTTCTATGAAGGGAAAATCGCCAAAATATTCAGTCATGATCAGGTCAATGAGCATGACGTTATGATGTACTCAACCAACGCAATCAAAGTGGAGGAATAGACAATGGAAAAGAAAAGCTTCGGTAAAACATTAGGCCGTGTGTGGTCAAAGTACAGTTACATATTTGTTCTTTTGATTATAATGCTCGGCTATGCTTATACTATTAATGCAAACGGCAACACTTTCAAGTTTAGCCATATCGCTGCAATACTGAGTTCGCAGAATACGTGTATAGTCGGAACGATAGCTCTCGGCATGGCGCTTGTTATCATAACGGGGCAGATTGATCTTTCAGTCGGGTCCTCGCTTGTTTTGTGTACGGGTGTTGCAATAGTCGTTTTCAATACAACGAACTCGATTCTCCTTATGATTCTTGCGGCTGTTGCTGCCGGCGCTCTTTGCGGTCTTATTAACGGGCTTCTTGTGGGTCTCGGCAAAATGCCGCCGTTCGTCGTAACGCTCGGAACAATGCTTATTTACCGTTCGCTGACGTTATCTGTCGTTCGTGATATTGATCCCGCTATAAGCGGTTCGTCATCTTCGCAGTTTGCAATGCTTTCATCTAACTCAAAGTATGAGTTCCTCCGCATGAAGTTTGGTACGGGTAAGCTTAAATTCGGAACGTTCTCCATTCCGTATATTTTCTTCGTATTTCTCGCTCTTGCAATTATTCTGATTATTGTCTCGAAAAAGACCAAATTCGGAAAATCTGTTTTTGCTGTCGGATCTAACGAGAAAAGCGCAAGGCTTGCAGGTATAAACGTAACGAAGGTCAAGATTTCCGTATTTGTTATTACCGGTATTCTTGTAGGCGTCGGAAGTGTTATTCAGGCTTGCAAGATAGGAAACGTAACGCCTGCATCTTCAGGCCAGAGCTATGAGATGTATGCCATTGCTTCAGTTGTTCTCGCCGGGATTAATATGGCGGGCGGAAAAGGAAATATGCTTGGGGTTATATTCGGCGCGCTTTCCTATACGACGATTAACTTTATCATCGTATCCATCCCCGGCCTTTCGGTTGATATTCAGGATACGTTCCAGGGTCTTGTTCTTATAGTTGTTATTCTTATTCAGACGGCAGGCCCTGCTATTAAGGAAAGCATTCAGCTTGCTAAAAAGCGTAAGGCAAATAATTCATAATATCATTTTTGAAAAGTATAAATATATATAGTAAATAGCAAAA
>R21__coassemble_102_pt1 | contig 69514 bp, 59 predicted proteins | sample R21__metabat2_high_PE_032 | metagenome-assembled genome bin R21
GTTTATAAATGTCTCTACGAATACCATTACCAACGATAATTCAATTAATAATGATTACGAATCAGCAAAAAGCTTCGGGAAAGTTCAAGTCGGAAATCTGGGTATTTACTATAAAGAAGGCTTTAAAACACGTTATATCCCCTACATTGACTCCTCGCAGGCTTTTATAAGAGTTCAGGAAGTTAACGGCAGAATGTGCTGCGCAACAGCAAAATTCGCATATTTCAAACTAATATTCATCGTAAACAGCAGAGAAATCATGGCAGAAATGACTGAAAATGAAAAAGAAATATTTGCCTGCCTTGATGAAATAAAAATTCATGCCCCAAAAAATCTGGAAATCGGATATAAAAAACAATAATAAAATTTATTAATACTAAAACAGCGCGCCTAGCGGCGCGCTGTTTTAATGTAATAAACAATTATCTTAGTACATTATTCTTTAATTAACGACTAAATATTATGGTGCTTTTTCCATAGTTGCACCGTACTTCTCATCAACAGCATCCATATCATCTACTGTATCCCACACTCTTGAATTCTTAAAATAACCATATAAATCCACAAGCTGAGACACACTGCCGGTGGAGACCTCATCATCATATCTGATATAAGACTCTCCGAATATATCCTCATACGTATAGAAAAATGCTATTTTCTTCGCCGACTCAAGGGATTTCAGGAACTGCTTTGCAACCTTTCCGCAATGCATATAACCGTAATCCTCGGTAATCAGAATCTTGGCAGCATTATATGCACTTGCCTGGGGATCTTCCGAATCAAGATCAGTAAATTCAAATACTATCCCATCAACAATTGCTTTAAATGCCGTAACTATATTATGAGAATCAAGCTCTTTATTGAAATAAACAAAAACCAGCTTCGGCCCGGTCCCGTCCTTTACGCAGTCATCATCAAGAATTGCGTAAATTTCAACACTTTCTTTACTGTAATTCTTTGCATACATTCCGCTTATTGCCCAACCGCCATCATTAAGCATCTTAAATTTACGGCTATTCTCAAAAACGGATTTGTCAAATGAAGCCGATGCACCGGTCGCCGCAAAAGCGAAAATCATAGCTGCCACAAGCAGAAGCGATATTAATCTTTTCATATTTCTCCCCCTATTATTATAAATATATCATTGTTTATTATCAGGTTCTATTCTACATTAACCTGATATTCCTTACTTTTTCAATATATCATGAAAAAAACGAATTGTCTACAAAAGCATTTAAAGCTTTATAAGCTCATACTCTCTTGAGCCAAGGCCTATCTTCTCGGCATGCTCAAGGCATGACTTCCATTCAGATTCAGGAGTAGAATTTGTAAAATGATCATGATGATCAATAAAATCTGCCTTTGCCATGTTATCCCCAAGCTGGCTATTGCGGAAAGGCGTTGCTGCATTGACAGCATCGGCACATGCCTGATCAAGCGCAACAGGGTCAAACGATGCAAACATTCCGATATTCGGGACTATCGGAGCATCATTTTCCGCATGACAGTCACAATTCGGAGATACATCAACAACAAGAGAAATATGGAAGCTCGGGCGACCGTCTACTACAGCTTTTGCGTACTCAGCCATACGGCGGTTAAGCATCTGAGGAGCATTATCCTGGTCAAATCTGATAGCATCAAAATTACATGCCCCCAGGCATCTTCCGCAACCGACGCACTTGGTTTTGTCAACAGTCATTTTCTTTTTCGTCTCATCATAAACAAGACCGCCGTTTGCACATTCTCTCTGGCAACGCCTGCATCCGCGGCATTTTACCTCTTTAATTGAAGCAAGACCGCTTGAATGCTGATCCTTCTTTCCGGCACGGGACCCGCAGCCCATACCGATATTCTTAAGTGTTCCGCCAAAACCGGTCATTTCATGACCTTTAAAGTGAGTTAAACTAATGAATACGTCACCGTCCATAATAGCATGACCGATTCTTGCTTCCTTTACAAGCTCTCCGCCGTTTACGGGGACAGAAATATCATCGGTACCTTTAATCCCATCACCTATAATTACAGGGCAACCGACAGTCATTGGAGTAAAACCATTTTCCCATGCGCAATAAAGGTGCTCAATACCATTCTTACGGAAACCGGGATACATTGTATTGCAGTCAGTAAGATAAGGCTTTCCGCCCATTTCTTTTATAACATCAACAACCGCGCGGGCATAATTCGGCCTCAGAAAACTGATGTTACCAAGCTCTCCGAAATGCATTTTTATTGCAACGAACTTGCCATCCATATCAATATCGCCGATACCTGCTTTTTTTATAAGCTTCTGGAGTTTTTTGGGGAGGCCATCGCCGTACGCAACAGTTCTGAAATCAGTAAAATAAACCTTTGACTTTGCCATAGCTGTTTCTCCTTTTATATTTTGTAAAAAGTTAATTATTTCTCAATCAAGCAATTTTTCAGGATACAAACCATCCTCACGCATTTTTCTGATAGCATTATAAACAGTTTCCATATCCTCTTTATACGTCATACCGTACCACGTTTCAGTACAGTTCAGAAACTTAACTGATGCTGATTCTTCCTTAATAAGTTCATTTACCGGGAAAGGAAGAAAATATTCGCACTTAAGCGGATTTTTATCCAGATTTTCATCAAGCCATTTCGGAAAACGGTTATAAAGCTCATCAAGCAAAGAGTTTCCGAAGCCCCAGCAATTCATTGAAACAAAAGTATCTCCGGAAAGCTCCGTCCAGGTTTTCCCTTCATCCTCGGTATATGCAGCATCATATCCACGTTTTTCAATACGGGTCCTCTCAACAACGTCAGTTAAATACCCGTCTTTTTCCGTACATATTCCGCGGGCAACATATCCGTTATCCGTACACGTATTTTTAAGAAGATACGCGACTATTGCATGCTCATTGTCAGGCCTGTCTGCAGAAAGGAAATCGTAAAGAGCTTTATATGCTCCGGGCCCGTAAAAATCATCAGAATTCAATACGGCAAACGGCCCATCCACAAGGCCCCTGCAGCACATAACGGCATGACCTGTTCCCCAGGGCTTAACGCGCCCTTCAGGAACTGAATAGCCCTCAGGAAGACAGTCAAGCTGCTGATAAACGTAAGTTACGTCCATATACTTTTCTATTCTTCTGCCTATGCACTCTTTAAAATCTTCTTCAATCTCGTGCTTAATAATAAATGCGGCCTTCTTAAAGCCTGCCTTATATGCATCGTAAAGAGAAAAATCAATAATGGCATGACCGAAATCGTCAACAGGCGTAATCTGCTTCAGCCCGCCGAAACGGCTTCCTATGCCGGCCGCCAGTAAAACTAATGTAGGTTCCTTCATGATTTCATTGCGCTCCTGCAATAATAATTAAATTCTCTTTCGCGGGTTAAAGATGTCTGATCCATATGCCCCGGATAAACTTCATACTCACCCTCAATTGAGCAAAGCTTTTTCAGCGATTCATTCATATCCTCAATGCTTCCGCCATCAAGATCCGTTCTTCCGCAGCTTCCGCGGAATAACGTATCACCCGTAAAAAGAGCATCCTCAACCTTTAAGGTTACACTCCCTGGAGTATGCCCGGGGGTTGCAATAACCTCAAATTTCAAGCCTGCTTCTTCAATTACATCGCCGTCTTTATAATACTCCCCGTTTTCAGGGAGAGTATAATTAATATGCGTTGACTGAATGTTCTTGGCATCATCAAGCTCATTCATATAAACCTTGGCTCCGGTTTCCTCAGCAACCGCCTTACATGCTCCCGTATGGTCAAAATGAGTGTGCGTAAGCATAACAGCACAAAGCTTTAGATTATTATCTTCAAGATAATCAAGAATCGTATTAGATTCATCACCCGGATCCACAACTACGCTCTCAAGCGTTATTTCATTTGTTATAACATAACAGTTAGTTTCAAGATGCCCAACGGGCAAAGTTTTAATCAGCATCTATAACTCCCTTGTATCAAGAATTATTGTGAAAGGACCGTCATTAACAGACTCAACTGCCATTTCAGCCCCGAATATACCTGTCTCAACCTTAAAGCCGCGTTCACGGCACTTTTCAATTACAAGCTCATAAAGGGGAATGGCAGTCTCGGGCCGGGCGGCTTTCGTAAAGCCTGGGCGACGCGATGAGCAATCTGCAAAAAGCGTAAACTGGCTTATTATAAGAAATTCCGCTCCGGCATCCGTCGGATTTACATTAATTTTGCCGTTTTCATCCTCAAATATTCTCAAACCGCAAATTTTATCCGCAATCTTCAAAGCATCAGCTTCCGTATCATCAACATGAACTCCCAAAAGGATTAAAAATCCTTTTCCGATTTTCCCGTTTATTTTACCGTCAATTTCAACCGATGCGCTTTTAACTCTCGCCAAAACTGCTTTCATTACTGCCCTTTCCTTCGTCTAATATTTCCTGCCTTGATTTCTTTTCAAGCTCCGCGCGGCGGCTGTCCCCGTTTCTTGAAACAGTCTGAACCCCCGCGACATTCTGCAGGCGGTTTATTATATATTTAAGATCAGTATGCGACCTGACCTCAAGAGTAACCGTAATAATTCCGAGACCTGAAGGCGTATCCTTCGCTACAAGTGAGCGGACCTTTGCATTTAACGATGCAAGCACGGCCGCAATATCCATAACAAGCCCCGTACGGTCCTTCGAAACAACCATAATAGTCGTTAAATAACTCTCGCTTATGTTATCCGACCATGAAACATCAATCCAGCGTCCCTCCTTATCTCCTGAAAAAACATTACGGACATAATTAGCGCAATCCTTACGGTGAATCGCAACACCCTGGCCGCGCGTAATAAATCCGACTATTTCATCCCCGGGGACAGGCGTACAGCATCTTGCAAACTTAACGAGACAATTATCAAGACCTTCAACAAGAATACCGTGAATAGGCTTCTGATTCTTCTTCGCATTGTTTTCACGACGTTCAGCCGCAGCTTCAAGCTTATCAAGTGCTGTTTTTTTATCAGCTGAATATGCTTTGATTTCATCTTTTATACGGTTGACAACTCTTGCAACTGCAATTCCGCCATACCCTATCGCCGCCAGACAGTCGTCAAGCTCCGCAAAAGAAAGACGCTTTAAAACAGGTGAAATTATATCACTGTTATATCCGGTATCTAAAGCAATACCTTCATGCTTTAGCTCATCATCAAGCATCTCGCGGCCACGAATAACATTTTCCTCACGGCGTTCCTTTTTAAACCACTGCTTAATCTTGGTCCTGGCACTTCCGCTTGCAGCAATATTCAACCAGTCACGGCTCGGCCCGGGAGCAGATTTTGACGTTCTTATCTCAACAATATCACCATTTTGAAGAACATAATCATATGTAACGATTTTCCCGTTTACCTTTGCTCCAACCATAGAATTCCCGACGTCAGAATGAATCATATACGCAAAATCTATAGGCGTTGCTCCGGCAGGAAGATTAACTACATCCCCTTTCGGCGAAAATACATATACCTCATCGGAGAACATATCAACCTTTAAATTATGGAAAAAATCCTGGGCATCGCTGTCCTGCTGCGACTCAAGAAGCCTTCTGACCCACGCAAATTTATCTTCATCGCCCTGCTTCACGGAATTTGACGCATCCCCGAGCTTATACTTCCAGTGAGCCGCAACTCCGTACTCCGCCATATGATGCATATCCCAGGTCCTTATCTGAACCTCAAAAGGAATACCTTCCGAACCAATAACAGTTGTATGAATACTCTGATACATATTCGGCTTTGGCGTAGAAATGTAATCCTTAAACCGGCCGGGAACAGGCTTAAACATCTCATGAATAATTCCGAGAACGTTATAGCAGTCAGGAACCGAATCAACTATTATTCTGAACGCGCAAAGATCAAAAATTCCGTTCAGCTCGAGCTTCTGAGCATACATCTTGCGGTAAATTGAATAAACATGCTTAATACGGCTCTGAACAGTTGCCTGAACATTTTCAGAAGCAAGCCTTTCGCGGATAAGCTTTTCATGTTCTTCCATAAATTTTTCAAGAACAGGCATACGCTCATCAAGAACGGACATTATTTCATCATAACCGTTTGTATCAAGATACTTTAAAGCTAAATCTTCAAGTTCCCACTTAGCTCTCTGCATTCCAAGACGGTGCGCAATAGGCGCATAAACTTCCATAGTTTCCAAAGACTTCGCGCGCTGTTTTTCTGCAGACTGATAATCCATCGTCCGCATATTGTGAAGACGGTCAGCAATTTTAATAAGAACAACACGGATATCTTTCGACATCGCCATAAGCATTTTCCGCAGATTTTCCATCTGCTCGTCTTCTTTATTTGTGTACTGAACACGCGTCAGCTTTGTTACACCCTCAACAAGCTCCGCTATAGTTGATCCGAATTTTTTAGCGATTTCTTCATGAGTAATATCTGTATCCTCAATTGAGTCATGAAGAAGAGCCGCAATTATAGAATCCTCATCAAGGCCCATATCAAAACAAATATCAGCAGCTGCAATGCAGTGGGTTACGTACGGCGTCCCATCCTTACGGAATTGACCTTCATGCGCGGCTCTAACCATCTCATATGCTTTTGTTATCCGCGCAATATCCATCTGATGCGCAGAAGCCCTTATCTTCGTTAAAAGAGCTTCAAACTGCGCATCTGCATTCATTGCAAGCGCTATATTTTCTTTGCTTTTTTCATCGCTCATTTATTTCTCCAAAGAAACACCGAGAAGGGACTTCATCAAAGGCGTTGAGTCAAGATCAGCTTTTCCGTTAAGCTTTCGCTCAGTTGCACCGTAAACAGATTTTCCGGTTAAAAGCCCCGCTTCAAGGAATGCTTCAAGACATATGCAAAACATTTCAGGCAACATTCCCTCAGGACATGAATCTATTATTTCATCAAGCGTACCGCTTATCTTTATGTCCTCTCCAAACGATTTCCAAGCCTTAACAAAGTCACTCCTTGAAGGAACAAATTTCCTTGCAGCCTCAATATATGAGCATCCGTTATCAATTATATTCTCACATAGCTGCCGCGGGTCATGCAGCCGCAGAGCCTGAATCTGAAGCTGAACAGAAACATCTCCTCTGAATTCATTTATCTGAGGCGTAAAAGCAACGTCAAGCACATCTCCTTCTTTAAACCGGAAATCGTTAAGCTCATGACCAAAGAATATGCAGTCATAATTCTCGCCGTCCTTTTTAACCGTCAGTTTAATATGATGCTTTTCACGGCCAACCTCGGAAAACTTTACAAGCTCAACACCTGATATACATAAAACAGGCTTTGGATTTCCGTTACCAAAAGGCTCCAGAGATGCAAGAGATTTTACATTCTCTACAGACAAAAGACTTTTATCAAGAATCAGAAGATCGCATGAAACCTCAGGCTTCGGATCAGGCCTATGTTCATCATAATACTTAGCCAGCGCATTTCTAAGGCTATCAATCTTATCGCGGTGAATATTCAGCCCTGCAGCGAGGGCATGTCCGCCAAAACTAATAAGATGCTCCGAGCATGCATTCAAAGCCTCATAAAGATTAAATCCCGCGAAGCTCCTGCACGAGCCCTTTCCGACATCACCGTTCATATAAATCATAACAGTAGGAAGACCGAACTCCTCCGCAAGCCTGCTTGCAGCAATTCCGATTACGCCCTGATTCCATTTGTCACTTGCAAGAACAATAGGCGCATCCAAATCGTATTTATCCCGGACAAGCTTTTCAGCTTCCGTCCAGATATTTAACTCTAAATCCTGTCTCCGGCGGTTCAATTCGCAAAGTTCCACGGCAAGCTCAGTCGCTTTCTTTTCATCATTGCAAAAAATCAAATCTCCGGCTTTTATAGCTCTGTCAATACGCCCTGCAGCATTAAGGCGGGGAGCTATGCTAAACCCGATTGATCCTGCCGATACAGTCTTATAATCAACACCTGACTTATCCATCATAGCTTTGAGCCCGCACCGGGGATTTGAACGAATCTTTTCAAGACCGCGGATTGTTATATAGCGGTTCTCACCCGTCAGAAGCATAACATCGGCTATAGTTCCGATTGCAGCAAGGTCAACGAATTCATCCAGTATTCTATTAGTATTCCCCTCGCAGGCACAAGCAAGTTTAAATGAAACCCCAACCCCTGCAAGATTTGGGTTCGGATATTTATTCCCAGGCTGCTTGCAGTCAATAACCGCCAAAGCATCAGGAATCATATCCGGGCGGCATTCATGATGGTCAGTAATAATCATATCTATACCAAGCTCACGGGCATACGCTGCTTCCTCAACTGCCGTGATTCCGCAGTCAACAGTAATGACAAGATTAATCCCCTGCTTTTTAAAGTCATCAAGAGCACGGCTGTTTAAACCATAACCATCCTCATTTCTATCCGGAATATAAGGCGTTACACTCAAGCCCTTTGAACGCAAATACTCCGTTAAAAGACAGGTTGAAGTAATCCCGTCAACATCATAATCTCCGTAAACAGCAACGCTATCCTTCCTGTCAATTGCCTTTTTTATTCTCTCGACAGCCTTATCCATATCCTTCATAAGGAAAGGATCATGAAGATTAGCCTCATTCCCGAAAAATTCAGATTTCGCCTTTTCAGGGGTATTAATACCGCGCGTTGCAAGAATAAGAGAAAGCAGAGGAGAATAACCCGCATCAACTAATCCTTTTGGAATAGCCGGAATATTATATTCAATTTTCCAGTCTTTAGTATTAGAGTTCAAACGCTTAACTTTCTTTCTTTTTTTAATAATTATTCACGATAATAATAGCAGAAAACATTCCCGTATTCAATATTAACTTAATACTTGAGTTTTTTCTGCAATGTGGTATAATAACATCCGCTTCGGGTCATTAGCTCAGCTGGGAGAGCGCCAGGTTCGCAATCTGGAGGTCAGGGGTTCGATCCCCCTATGATCCATAAAAAACACAGCCGCAGCAAAAGCTGCGGCTGTATTTTTTCTTATTAAACTAAACATCTGCATCCGGAGAATAATGAAGATAAAACTCCTCATAACAAATATCATTATCTTTAATAAACTTTGCAACATCCACTCCAACATATCTATAATGCCAGGGCTCATCCCAGCCTGTCCTGAGGCACTTCTTTGACGGATATCTCTGGATAAATCCATATTCCCATGCATGCTCTTCAAGCCAGTTCCTGAAGTCCTCATTCATATCTGTATAAGAGCTTACTTTCTGACGCTGCGTGTCCCAAATATCTACGGCAAGCCCAAGCTGGTGCTCTGATGAACCGGGCGCAGCAGTATACTTCTTGGCTTTTTCTGCGGCTATCTGATAAGCTTTATATACTTCAGATTCAGTATCTTCAAAATCTCTGGCATAATCAGCATTCGTATAACCCATCTCCATAAAAATACCGAACGCCTTCGTGTTATAAAGCTGAGCCTGATATGAATAAGTCCTGTAAGACGAAGCTATATACGGCGTAAACCCCAATGTCTCCATATCCTGAAGCATCTGATCAAGGTAAGGTTTCGCACCTGCATCGAATGCCTGATACCTTGTTCCGTAAATCGGAACAATCGGAAGATTAGCAAGCTCTTTTTCGCTTAACTTATCATATTCCTCCTGTGTTCCTTCCCACTTTACAGCTAAGTCCGGCTGATATGCCGAAGAAAGAAGATTCTTTGCATTAACAAGCGAATACTGCGCCTGGGTTATATCGATATCAGGCCAATCAAGCCCGTCATCAAATACAACAGTCTCAGCATTCGGGTCAGTATAAGATATCTGCTCTGCACCAACAAAAACAGAGCTGCTTCCTCCCAGAATAACATCATCCGTTTTAGCGGCATCCCTCGCAACAACTATCATATACAACGCCGCGCCAAGAACAACCATTGTCATTAACCATAAAACTCTTTTTATCATCAATTATCTCCTGGCTTCAAAAAAGCTTTTAAGGAGCGCGGATGATTCCTCTTTCATTACTCCCGGAATTACCCTCGCTTTATAATTATAATTTTCAAAAAACAAATCCACTACACTCCCAAGCGATCCTGAAACTTCATCCCTTGCCCCGAACACAACCACCGGAATTCTTGAATTCAATACGGCCCCCGCACACATCGGGCAAGGTTCAAGCGTCACATACATTTCACAGCCCTCAAGGCGCCAGTCATTAATATTCCTGCATGCATCACGGATTGCCTCAATCTCAGCATGAGCTGATGCATCATGCTTCTCCTCCCGACGATTCCGGCCTCTTCCTATAACTTTACCATTTTTATCAACGATTACGCACCCAACAGGAACCTCACCGTTATCAAAAGCAGCTCTTGCCTCATTCAAAGCAAGAGTCATGAATTCTTCTCTCATGCAGCTCTTGCAATAATCGCAACCGGTGAATCAGCTGTAAAATCAGGAATATACTCATCAAATGAAAGCTCTGTTCTATACATTATTCCTTCCCTGAACAAAATCACTCCAACATTCTCACCGGGCTTAAAATGACTGACGACAGATGAAACATCGCTATAGTCAGACACAGTATAATCCCCTATCTGCATAATTATATCTCCCGCCTTTATTCCTGCTTTTTCAGCGCATCCTCCGACCTTTACAGACTCAACATAAGCGCCCTCCGGAAGGCGGTAATAACGGCTGTAAACCACACTGTAACGTTCATCAAACGAAGCAGATAAATCGGCCTTACCTCCGGCATAACCTTTCTGCAAAAGCTCAGCAGCAACGGTGATACAATTATTAATGGGAATTGCAAATCCTATTCCTTCAAAACCGTCAGTCGAATACTTTGCACTGACAATTCCAATAACCTCACCCTTCGAATTATATGCAGGACCACCGGAATTTCCCGAATAAACATTTGCATCTATCTGAAACATCTCACTGGCATTTTCTTCTTTTTCATCAGTTGCAACTATTCTGTGCAACGCTGAAATATGACCTATTGACATAGTATATTCAAGCATACCGTAAGGATTTCCGACAGCATAAACAGTATCGCCCACGGAGATCAAATCACTGTCTCCAATAGTTACAGGCATAAAACCTGTTTTTTCAACCTTTACTATTGCAATATCCTTATATCTGTCAGCTCCGACGATAGTTCCAAGAAGAACTGTTTCGTCATAAAGCGTAACCGTAACATTAATTCCTGCATTTACGGCATATTCAACAACATGATAATTCGTCATAATATACCCATCCTCAGAAATAATAAAGCCTGATCCACTGATTATCGAGGGCGTCTTATTACCATATATATCAACATTAACTATATCCGTTGTAATACATACAACCTGCCTGCATGCAAAGTCGTAAATTTCCTTTTCGAGAAGATTCGGAATTGGCGTAGGTTCAGCAGCGGCGAGCTCTGTTTCATCAACCATATCAATCATGCCTTCCTCAGCTGCTATACCTTCAGAATTAATAACTTCCTCTTCCGCCGTATCTTCATTCTTTTCAACATTATCTTTATTTAAAACCTTATATGTAACTACACCGGCACATGCTCCCCCAACAATTGCACTAAAAAGGCACAAGACAAGAATCAAAGCAACTCCTGCCGAACCTTTCTTCTTTGCCTTAACAGACTTTTCGCCTGACGCAGGCCGGTAATACTTTGGCGGTTCCGCAAAATCATTAACATCACCAAAATTTGCATTGGAATATACCTGGCGCGTCATCCCGCTCTTAAATCGGTATTCTCCGCTATCGCGGTCCGTCTCTCCGAAAAGGCCTTTGGACGTTCCTGAAGAAGCCGAAGGATTATTTAATTCCTTATTGTTTTCGTCCATGCTAACCCCACTGAATCCGCAAAATATAATTACAGCGTATACTATACTATATTAAAATTAATAGTGTGTGAACAAAAAGTTAAAATTTGGTTACAATCATTTGGCTTAAAAAGAACGCTCAAATAAGAGCGCTCTTTTTATTATTTTACTTCCCTTTGCTACCTACGCCAAAATGAAGCTCTTTCATTCCCTCAACCTCATCGCATATATCCTTCAAAGAACAAATTGAACAGTCTGTAGACAAGCCTTCCAAAATATGAGTTAAAGTCCCTGTTACATCATTTGCCTTCTTTGCAAGAGCCTTTAAGCGTGCATAATCAACAACCGGATCAGTCAAAAAGAATACCGAAGCCGACAGAACATTATCATTTTTCTTATATTCCTGTATATATCTGTTCCCTACTGCTTCAAAATTAATTCCCTTTGCAACAGCAGCTTTGCTTACTCTTATCTGCTCACGGTAAGATTCAGGCGACATTCTGACCATATATCCTTCAGGATATACATGATACTTTGCAAACTCTATATCTTTTAAAGTTCTATAAGCAATTTCATCATCACTGTCAAGAACGCCTATACGTAAAAGAACAATTCTTGCGAAATCACAATTCCCTGAAATCTCTGGCAAATCACGCCCTATTAAAGTTACAGAATCCTCAGAAACAGTCTTTTCAGACGACGTAAACAAAACGAAATTTGCACTGCCTAATGATGCCTCGCCGAGTTCAAACGCCGCATCCCGCTGCATAACAAGCTCGCTCGCGCCAACATCCTTCCAGCAATTATCCGGATTGTAAAGCCATCTTCTTGAATTGCTCTGCGGGATAAGAGCCTGAAATTCAGAAATTAACGAATTATAAAGCTCCATCAGAACTTAATATCTACCTTCTTGCGGTCAAATATTTCATTAACTCTCTTATATGCCCAACCGAGAAGCTTCTGGTCAAGGTTGAGAAAATAGACAATAAACAAAACGAAAACCACTCCAAGCAGAATCTTTAATAACTTAAAGATAAACTTAAACAGTTGCTTCATTTATTAGCTCCTTTTTGCAAGACCCTTCTGGCGGGCATATTCTGCGGCGCCGAGAGCTCCCATAAGCTGAGGGTCAGTCTTTAAATCAATAACCTTGAGTTTGAGGACCTTCTCAATAGCATCCTTTAAGCCGTCGTTCTTTGCGCAACCGCCGGTTAAGGTTATAGAATCTGTTGCTCCGGCCTTTTTTGCCATAACAAAGCAACGCTTTGCAACCGCCATCTCAATACCGGCTGCAATTTCATTCATAGGCTTGCCTTCTCCAACAAGCGTTATAACCTCAGACTCTGCAAAAACCGTGCACTGAGCCGTAATGGGAATAGTATTCTTTGCAGTCAGAGAAAGCTTAGAAAATTCAGGAAGCCCCATTTCAAATGAACGCGCCATTGCCTCGAAGAAACGGCCTGTACCTGCTGAACACTTATCATTCATTGCAAAATTCTTAACAGTTCCATCAATATCAATTGAAATACCCTTTACATCCTGACCGCCGATATCAATAATAGCTTTTACAGACGGGTCAGTAATATGAACGCCCATTGCATGGCAGGAAATCTCGGATATATTTTCATCAGCAAAAGGAACCTTATTTCTGCCATATCCTGTTCCTATAAGATATGCCAAATCTTTGGAAGACTTTAAGCCTGCTGTCTTGCAAACTTCATCCATAGCTGCAATTGCACTCTGCTCAGAATTAATCTTACTTCTGATTGTTGTATCGGCGACAATACGGCCTTCCTCATCTAAAATAACTGCCTTTGTGAAGGTTGAACCGACATCACATCCGCCAAAATATTTCATAATGTTTCTCCTTGTATATAGATAAGATATTTAGTAATTACATACAGACTTCATCATCGAAGTCAACAAGACTCGGATCTACAGGTTCTGCGCGCATAACAGTGCGCATATACTCTGAAACCTTATCTCTCATCGTACGGCGCGATACAGTACGGGGATCCATAAGATCATGCTCAACCCAAATAAGATCATAGCCGCGGGCTCTGCCCTGCTCATCCAAAATGCCCTGAACTGTTGCCATATTCTTGCATGCAACATTCTGATACATAATGACAAGCTTTGCATTCCAATCCTCGCACTGCTTCCAGAGCTCATCAACAACGTTCTGATATCCGCCGTTTGTATGACGGCGCATAACCATGCGCTCATAAAGCCGGGCTAAATCGCGAAGAGCTTCTTCCTTATCCTCAGTTTCAAGATGCTTCGTGAAATTCAGAGATTCCATCTCAACCAGAACGTTAATTCCCCAGCAGTTTGCCGCCCAGTTGGAGAAGTTTGCATAATAGTGCGCCGGACATGACCAAACGATAGCACGGTACTTCATCTTTCCGGGATACGGCTCCTCGCGATTTTCATATGCCTTCATCAAAGTATCGTTAACCTTCTTACAGGTATCAATAACTCTGGGATCTGCTCCTCCGTCCATCTCATAATTCCACTTACGGAAAAGCTCATAACACGGACCAAGAAGCTGCGGATATTTTGATTTGTTGACCTCCCATTTCTGAAGCTCATAATCGGTTTCAGCATTAAAGCGCTTCATACATGCAAAATAGTTTTCCCATGACCACTTTGCACCGGTCTGATTCTCAATAAACTTAATGCAGGCTTTAATATCCTCAGCACCCATCTGGACCGTCTCTTCATCAAGATAACGGACCGGGAAGCAAAGATGAAATACAGGTAAATCCGGGAAACGGCGCGCCATATATTCAGAAGCCATCGTAGAACCATCACAAGGCATAGAGCTTGAGATAAAGCACTTGCCCATATGCGGAAGAGCATCTGTTACAAGCGCTCCGCATTCAGATGACGGAACCGGACATGTATCTGCAGGAAGACCGAAGGATTCAACTGCATCAATGTACGGAACACACGTCAGCTGGTCAATTTCCGAAACAAGAAATACCGGGAAAAGCTGATACGGAACTCCCACAAGATCCGGGAAGCCGCACATAATCTGACCCATTGTCATTTCATCAATTAAAACAACCTTACTGTTAAGCTCAGGATTGTTGCCGTTCTTTGCATCGCACTTCGCCATAATTACGAGATTTTCAGCAACATAGCGGAACACGTCGTATAAAAGCCAATGACTCATCTTAAGGTTAGACCCGCGCAGACCCATCATATTCTTATCTGCAAAGTTAACGCAGCAGACATATGAAATCATCCATCTATACCAGAGCGTCGTATTCAAGGCGGGAACGAGGTCTTTGGAAAACGTTGATAAAAGCATCCCCCACATTCTGCCCCACTCGTAAAAGTCAACAGCTGTATCACGGATTCCGCGCCATTCGCGGCGCGTTGTTGCCATCGCACCTTTACGGTAAAGACGGCCAAGATTCTTCTCGCCATTTAACAGCAAATCCTTTTTCTCTTCAGAAGACATTGCCGCTATTGCAGCCACCTCTTCCTTTAACTGCTCGCCGTCCTGCCTGAAATCATCAAGACGGTTCAACGCCCATTGCTTCCAGTCAACCTCTTTAAGCATATCTCCGGCAATCTTGCCGAACTCCAGAAGATTCTGCCCCTGAAGCTTAAGGTCCATCTTATCCTTTGTTTTCCAAACCCACTGAGGAGGATATACTATTTTTTCTTTCTTAGCCATTACTTCTTTCCTCCTTCCTTATGGATACGCTTGATTTCAAGAGATTCGACGAACGCCTGGCAGCGCGTTCTCAGCTGACCTGAATTTCCGTTATTATAAAGACGGTCAATAGAAAGAACCGGCCAGCCATATTCATCATGCATAATATGCGACACAAGCGCTCTTTCAAAGCCCCAGTAATCGCAATACTTCATCTGCTCATAAATAATTCCGTCAGCCTTAAATTCACGGGCCAAGCGATCAGCCGTTGCCCTTCTCTGAGCGACCTTATCATCTGCTATCCAGCGTGCGCATTCGGACGTCTTCATATAATGCAAACAAATCTGCGTTAAAGCGTCCTGCTTGTCATCAAGCTCAATTCTCTCTCTTCCGGGAGTTGAGCCAAAACAATATCTGTCAGATACAACAAGCGCTCCGCAGCCTTCAATAAGCTTTGTAAGACTCGGATCATCAATTTCAGACCCTACTATCGCAACTCTTGCGCGGTAAGGCGGGTTCTCATCAGGCTTGCGGGATTTAAGCTCTTTAAGAGTTTCCTTCAACTTAGGCAGAATCAATGACTTCGGGCAGCAATAAGTTACGAGATTAAGAACATGGAATTCATAACCCGTAATTACAGGGTTATCAGCTTTGCGCATCTCAGAAATCTCAGAAATAATATCACAAACCTCATTGTGCTCTTTAACAGCTTTTCTCAGAGCTTTATCGGACGTATCAACCCCATATTCCTCCGTCAGTCTGTCAAGAACTCTCAGGCGCATCTGCTTCACGTAACTTTCAAGCGTATAGTCAGTTATCTTATACGGCATATCCGTATGCGTCACGAAGAAATGTTTTTTATCATTTACCTGAAGGATTTCAAAATGCTCCATAGCGCGGTTCATCATTGAACACGCATCAACGCCTATCATAGCATCTAAAAACCTGTAACCTCCCTCAATGCCGCGTTCAACAAGCGCTCTCGCAAATTCACAAGTATAATTCGACATATAGTATGTTGCAATATCTATTGAACCGGTATTCGGAGCGCGAAGACGAACTGAAAAGCAGTTTCCACAGTTCAGGATAACCTCAGGGATATGATAGCAGGTATACCCAATAGCAAGATTACCGTCCTTTTGGGCCTGCTGCACAAGCTCATTATTGGCGCTCTCAAGCAAACCTTCAAAGTAAATCAGATGCTTAAGATCTTTCAAATCTCTTTCTCCTTTCTAAAGTGTATTATTTAAAATTAAATTAATTCCATTTTCTCAAGAGCTTCACGAACGCATATAAGCATAGGAGAATCCTCCGGAAGCTCCATAACGCTCTGCCCCTTTATATCATTTGCGGCAAAAACAGAGTCTGCCGGAATATACGTAAGCGCTTCGACTCCATCCAGCTTTATTAAATCCGCAAGCTCAGGATTCGTCATGCGGTTTACGATAAAGCCTATTTTATCGTACTTAATAAGCTCATCAGCAACAGACTTAATAGTTGCTATTACCTGGCCGCCCTTTTTAGACTGATCCGTTATCAGCAGAAGATGCGTAACCTTTTCCATTACTCTTCTCTGAATCTGCTCAATTCCGGCCTCGCCGTCAATCACAACATAATCAAAGCTGTTTGCAAGAAGCCCTATTACCTCCTTAAGATAAGAATTCACCTTGCAATAACAGCCTGATGCCTCCGGACGACCGATTGCCAAAAATGCAAAGCCCGGCATCTCAACGAGCGCGTCAAATATCTTGAATCTTGCTTCAGACAATAGCTCAAGAGCCTCTTTCGTATCGCCGTTTTCAACACAGTCCACAATTGAATTACGGATATCGTCAAGAGTAAGCTTAACATCCACTCCCAACGCTACTGATAATCCGACAGCCGGATCAGCATCAATAGCGAGTATCTTTTTATCCGGATACTTTTCAGCGAGCAGCCGAACAATACATGCGCAAATAGAGGTCTTCCCGACCCCTCCTTTGCCTGCAACAGTTATAATTTTTGCTTTATTTATTTCCATATGTGTTATATTATCAAAAAATTAACAATCTTGCAATAGAAATCTTTCTTTATCGTATAAAGAAAAAACCTGCAAAATCATTCCGCAGGTTTCTCATAATACCATTCCTCCGCAAGATATCCCTGCGTTCCGGCATATTTTGAGCCATCATAATAGGGAATGTCAATATTCCCCCATCCGATATCTGCATTACCGGGATTCAGATGCTCATTAATCATAGGAATCCATTCCCATACGCGGCAAACAGCATAAGAATAATTCTGAATATTAAATCCGTCCGTCGGCATCGTATAAAACTGAATCTTACTCGGACGAGTCATTAAAACATTATATGCAAGATACGCCATATTCCCAGCAGTCAAATCCGTTATAAGATTTTCCCTTGCAACTCTTAACAGCTTCGGAAGATTCGGAATATTTTTTGCTGATATAAACTGACGCATAACACTCTTTAAAAAATCCTGCTGAAGGGTAATTCTGTCAATATCTCCACCCTCATAAGTATACCTGTAACGAACAAGCCCCATTGCCTGATAAGGATTAAGATGCTGATATCCGGGCTTCAGATCGATATATAAATCCTGCTCAACGTCCTGATACTCCATTTCGCAGGGAACTGTATACCAGACTCCCCCCATAGCTTCTATTGCCCAACTGAAACAGAACAAATCGATAAAAGCATAATAATCAACATCAAATCCGATAAGACGGCGAATTTGCGTCTTCAAAGCCTCAACTCCGGCTTCTCCTCCTTTTGAACCTGCATATACAGAATTAATCTTTCTGCATTCCCACGGCGCGTTAATAAGCGTATCTCGGGGAATTGAGACAAAATCCATAGTCCGCTCATTTGTATCAATTTTCGCAACCATTATAGTATCAGTAGACTTGCTGGCATCATCAATCCCAACAAGCAATATCGTAAAAACTCCATCACTTTTCGAGCCTTCCGGCGCTTCAAGCTCAACTCCAGCCTCAGAAGAAATAAGTTCTTCGGTTAAAATGCGCGGAGTCGGCAAAGGAGATGGCGTTGGCGAAGGAGACGGCGTGGGCGAAGGCATAGGGGTCTGAGACAGCGTAGGCTCCGGCTCAGGAGTTCCACAACCTGCTGCAGAAAAAGCAAACGACAAACTAATCGCAATTGCAAGACCGACCGCCAAAACAGATTTAATTTTTTTCATATTACTTTTCATCACACAAATTATAATCTTTCTTACCTACAAATGCAATTCATATTAAAAGGAACGCTTTAAGCGTTCCTTTTATTTTACCTTTAATATCAAATTTGAAATGCCATAAAGCCGATGATAATTAAGCCACATTATAATTCTTCTGTTTCTCGGTTCAATCTTAAAAGCCCCTGATTTTGAAATATCAGGTATTTCGCGATGAGCATAATCAAGAAGCTCCTTTAAAACAGCCTTTGCTTCGGCTGTTTTCAAAGGCGAAACACGTTTAACCGCCTCAAGAACAACATGCGTTAAAACAAGGAAATCAAAATCAATCTCTTTACCGCAGCTTTCCGCACATGCCTTTATACTGTCGAGAACAGGAATTATATCAAGATTCTTTTTTGCGTTTTTATTGCGCATTGTTGAAGGATGCCCGATATTATAATTATAAAGAGCTTCTTTTAGAAAAACTGTTTTTTCAGACTTAATAAGAATCTGCCCCGAAAAAGCGGAGTCTTCATACCATATCCCTTCAGGATATCTTATATCTCCGATTAAAGACTTCTTTATAAGCTTATTCCAGCACTGTCCTATTGCAGAAAGCGGATGAGGCGTTAAAAGCGCCGACTCATACGTCTTTTCTCCATCAGTCACTCTGTAAAAATCGCATATTACAACGTCAGCATTTTCCCCGATTGCCTTATTATACATCTTTTCAAGCATTTCGGGACAAATAGTATCATCGGAGTCTATATTCAGAATATAATCTCCGCAGGCTATATCAATTCCGAAATTTTTCGCTCTCCCCTGCCCGCCGTTTTCAACAGTAATGCACAAAACTTTCCCGGGATGTTTTTCAACATACTCATTGATAATATCAGCAGATGAATCGGTTGAGCCGTCATTAATAATAATTATTTCAAAATCACTTAACGTCTGTGCAATAACTGAATCCAGGCACGGCCTTAAAAACTTCTCTGAATTATATACGGGAATAATTACACTAACCTTCATTTTCCGCTCCACTGTTCACCATGCGCGTATTATATACAATCAGCGCAATATATGCCGAAACATAAATTGAAGCATTCGGCCTTCTCATGATAGCTCCGGAAAAATACGCCATACCAAGCATCATGCAGAAGCCCAGAAGAAGCGTAAAATTAAGATCAGTCAGAGATCTCTTAAAATTCTTTGCAAGCAGTCTTATTATCCTGAAAAATATATACAAAACTGCAATTATTGCCACAGCAAATCCAAAATACCCCAAATAATAAAGAATTGCATACCAGTCATTTTCCAAATCATTACCTTTATATTCACCGATAGCATCATATTCTATTCCAAACATACGCGTAATAAAATCACTGTCCTCAAATATAAAACGGACATAAACATTCTTCATCTCGCGGGCGTCGCCGAGAGTAGTTGCATCAACAGTTCCGTTATACGCTCTTATAATACGATCAAACGGGAAAATTCTTCCCATACGGTCAACATTGCTAAAAACAAAAATCTTATAATAATCAACAAATCCCTCATGAAGGATATCATCGCTCATAATATCATCAAGCGTAACATCATAGACGTTATATCCAAGCTTATCCATCTTCTCGGCAAACTTCTGCTCATGATCGGAAAACGTCGAACGCTTAAGCTCTTCCATCCTGTATCTCGGAGATACGGGATAAAGCGCTATAGCAAGGGCAAAAAGCACCGCCATAACAACCGATACAATTCTTTGCGAAGCTTCAAGCTTCTTCCTGAGAATAAAAGACCTTAAAATCAGAAATACCGGAAATGCTGCAAAAACAGCCAAAAGAGTCATATAGCAAACCTTCGTGCCATTAGAAAAAAGTATAATAAAGACCAGCACAGGTATTGCAATATTGACCAATTTCTTTTCAGATATAACGGAATAATACGCCGCCATAATACAGACAGATGAAAGAATATCACTATGACAGCACCTGTTATCAGAAATAACCCAACCCGAAATCCCGATTCCTTCAGAATATGTATGCATATACGAATCAGTTACAAGCGAAAGCACAATAACAAGCACAGTAAGCCCAAAGTTAATAATAATTCCATTAACTATCTGACTACGCATATTATCACTGTCAACAATACAACTGAAGCAAACAGCCATAACGGGAAGATATGCGAAACTCAAAATCATGCGCGTATCAGAAAAAAAGCCTATATAACCTGACTTCAGATGCGATATAACGTGCAATCCGAAAACAAACACGACGAGAACAATTGACGGAATAAACCTTTTATACGTTTTAACTTTTATCAAAACGTAAAGGCTTATAACAGCCATAACAGCCAATCTGATATAACCTGAAGCCGTCCCGGATTCACTCCTCGTCCAAAAAGCCAGAACATCAAGCGCAGGCTGAATTACAAGCAAAATCAGAAGCCAGTTATTTTTAATTGTACTTTTAATCTTCTCCATAAAACCTCACATATAAGGAAAAGGCGCTTTCGCACTGAAAGCGCCTGCGGCATTTAAATATTATAAACGCTCTTTAACCTTAGCTGCCTTACCAACACGATCACGGAGATAGTAAAGCTTAGCTCTGCGAACCTTACCCTTGCGGACTAAGGTTACGCTCTCGATTGAAGGAGAATGAACCGGAAAAACCTTCTCGCAGCCTACGCCGTAAGAAATACGACGAACAGTGATGGTTTCATTAATGCTTCCGTGCTTTCTGGCAATAATCGTACCTTCGAAAGCCTGCGTACGCTCACGGTTTCCTTCTTTTACCCTGACGTTAACGCGAACAGTATCACCGACATTCATTTCGGGAAGCTCAGGCTTCATGTACTGCTCATTAAGAGTTTTAATAAGATCCATAATGATCCCTTTCTATAATATAGACGTTCTTATACGGAGGGCAGAGCATGCCGCGTCAGCGGACCGCCTTTTTCAACACGCTTAAGCAAGCCTAAGCTCACAAGCCATAAAAGAATACCATAAAGCCTGCCTTAATGCAAGCATTTTTTATCATATTTAAAGAGCTTCAAACCTGCTCAGAATTTCAGAATTATATTCTTTCAGATTATCGGGATGTTTTTCCTCCTTCTTTGCATTAACAAGAGCTTCAGCAACATCTTCAAAGCCCTTCAGACCTTCAATATACTTTTCAAGATTCTTTGAACAGTAAAGCGGCAAACCGATTGCCTTAGCTTCCATAATATTTACAGGCTGACCTTCATAACGGGACGTTGAAATAAATGCATCAGCCTTATTCATATAAGAAAACGGATTCTGCTTCCGCCCTAAGAAAAAAACATTTTTATCAATTCCGAGAGATTCTGCCATATTCTGAAGCTTCTCTCCGTCCGGCCCGTCCCCGATTAAATACAGGCGCATATCATTTCTCTTCTCAAACGCAGATTTAAAGCATTCGAGCATAATATCATAACCCTTCTGATGACAAAGCCTGCCGACAGTCACAAAGTTAAAGTATTTTTCATCAAACACGATATCATCAACCTGAGCCTGCGATTTTTCACGGATTTCATTAACATCAATCATATTCTGAATAACTGCAAAATCAGCGCCATCAGAAAGCTCCCCGGCATTTACTTTAAAAGATTCCTCAAGCCCGTCCGAAACACATACAAATTTATCAAAATATTTATACTTACCTTTAAAAAAGAAATGCAGGACACGGTACTTCCATTCGTTTTCAAGCTTTACTGAAATATCATTATGAACCCATTCAACACGCCTGTCTGAAGGCACAATTATAGCTCCGGCAGCACACTCCGGCTGATAAGAATTAAAGTCAATTGAAACATCGTAATATACATCCTCTGGAATGCCGTCAAGAAGTTTCCCCATCATACGGCTCATAGCCATATCAAACGGAATATATTTATACATTTTTCTTACGGGTTCAAGATATCGGACAGTTACACTCTGCGGAATCTGCACATTAAAAAAATCATCATGCGAAAATAAATAAAGATCCACCGAAAGCTTTGAATAATCAAGCGACCTCAAAAGGTTAACAAGAGACTTCTGAATTCCGCCAAGCCCCATATCAGATTGAAATATTGCTATTTTCTTCATATTATGTTTACCGTATTATGTATTGTATATTATGGAATTGAAATTACGTAATTTATATTATGAAAATAATCACTATTTATTCAAACCGGGTCATATCCTTATCATATACCTGAATTCTTCTGAATTCAAAATAATCAGGAGTCAGCGCAGGTTCGTTCTGCGAAAGCGCTGCCACAAGAAGATCAGGATTAAACACCGGCTCAAATGCCGAAACGGTAACGTGAATCACCATCTCATTTTCTGTATTCTCAAGAATATCCAGAGACCGTATTGATTTAGTTATGTCAACCTCTCCTTCTCCACGCTTCGTTTTTTTCGTAATCAGGATTTCCTTCCTGCAGAAAAAACTTCTTAAATCACCAGCACTTACCGGCGCATCGTACTTAAATACCCCTTCAGCCTCAAGCCATTTCAGCTCCGTTATTTTTCTTTCAGGAGCATAAACTTTTAAAACTTTTATTCCGTCAGGTAAAACATGATTCAGTAGTTTCGCAATTTCAACAGGATTTTCGCTGTTTTTCAGTGAAAAATCCATTATCTCGCAAATCGACGACGTTCCGATGCTGAGAGGCATTACAATTGAAATAACAGGATGGGGATTAAATCCATTTGAATATTCAAGCTCCAATCCGGCCCTGGAAAAAGCTCTCTGAAACGTATGCATCAAATCAAGATGCGAAATATATACAGCTCTGCCTGTTTTTTCAAATCTCATTCTAAACTTATGCATCGCACTTATCTCCCTTTTTCAAAAGAGATATTGCTCCGCAGCCCTCACAGCCGTGCCGGCAATCCACAGACAGCTCAGCTCTATAAGCCTTTTCCCGCTCCGAAATGAGATGGCGCTTAGCTACGCCTACATCAATTACATCCCACGGCAGCACTTCATCAACAGAAAATTCACGATGAGCATACCACTCCATGTCAAGACCACACTTTTCAAACGCCTTAATCCAGCGTTCATAAGAAAAAAAGTCACTCCAGGCTTCAAGCCTTCCGCCATTTCTGTATACTTCCTCAATAACATCAGCAATATGCCTGTCACCCCTTGAAAGTATAGCCTCAATCACACTCGTTTCGGCATCATGCCAGTTGTACACAACATTTTTAGCCGTTATCGAAGCTCTTAAAAGATTCACTCTTCTTAAGTATTCCTCAGGCTCGATAAATCTCTCCCACTGGAAAGGAGAATGCGGCTTTGGAATAAAGCATGACGTGGAAACCGTTATCCTGACGCCCCTGCTCTTATTCCTGGCATGCATGCGCCATGTATGAAGAACCTCATTTGCCATCTCAGCTATTCCGAGAATATCTTCATCAGTCTCCGTAGGCAAGCCAAGCATATAATACAGTTTGACTGAATTCCAACCGCCTTCAAAAGCTATACGGCACGTATTCAGAACATCTTCATCAGTAACATTTTTATTTATGGCATCGCGAAGACGCTGACTTCCGCCCTCAACCGCAAAAGTAAGACCGCTCTTTCTTACTCTCTGAAGCTTATCCATAATACTCATAGAAAAATTATCAGCGCGAAGCGACGGAAGACTTATACTTATACTCCGCTGCGAGCAATATTCAATAAGCCCGTCACAAACCTCTTCAAGATTGCGGTAATCAGATGAACTCAATGAAAGAAGCGTAGCTTCCTCATAACCGGTATTTTTAAGCGTTTCAATTCCCTGCCTGATAACAGTATCAGGTTTTTTTGCACGGACAGGCCTGTAAATATAACCCGCCTGACAGAACCTGCAGCCTCTGACGCATCCTCTGAAAAGCTCAACATTCACTCTGTCCTGAACAACTTCAGTTGATGGAACAATCGGATTAACAGGAAAATCAACCTTATCAAAGTCATGAATAATACGCTTAATAACCTTCTCCGGCGCTCCGTCTTTATTTACAAAGCTCTTTACTGTTCCGTCTGCATTATATTCAACATCATAGAGCGAAGGAACATACACACCCTGTATTTTTGCCGCCGCCTTCAGGAATCTTTCTTTTGACCAGCTGTTAAGCTTCGCTTCCCGCAAAAGGGTCAGAAGCTCATTGTTCATCTCCTCGCCCTCGCCAATTACGAATAAATCCATAAAAGGCGCCATCGGCTCAGGATTAACCCCTGCCGAACCTCCGGCAAAAACAAGCGGCAAAAGCTCATGACGGTCAGAAGACCTTATAGAAATACCTGACTGGCCAAGCATATCAAGAACAGTTGTATAAGCCATCTCATAGCCTACAGAAAATGCAAGACAGTCAAATTCAAATAAAGCATCTCCGCTTTCAAGCGCATAAAGCGGCATACCCGCCTTTTCCATCTCTCCGCGCATATCAGACCACGGCGCAAAAACTCTTTCGCACCAGACGAAGTCAAGCGAATTCATCGTATGATAGAGAATCTTCAGTCCGAGATTAGACATCCCTATTTCATATGTGTCAGGAAAACAGAACGCAACGCGCAGATCAACAGAATTTTTATCCTTAATGACCTGATTATATTCCCCACCCACATATCTTGCAGGCTTTTGTACTCTTTTTAAAATTGCGGGGAAGGAATTCCCCGCTTTTGAATTACTCATATATTACTTAAGAATAACCTTGAAATAATTTTTCTTTCCTCTGCGGACTATAATTCCGGCTTTAAGCTCATCAGCCGTAAATTCCTTTTTAAAGTCCGTAATCTTTTCATCATTTACAGTTACGCCACCCTGCTGAATATTGCGGCGGGCATCACCATTTGATGAACAAAGACCTGTCTTGACAAGAATAGAAATAATATCCTTGCCATCCTCATCCGCGATTTCACACGTAGGCATATTCTCAGCATCTCCTGCGCCTCCGAAAAGCGCCTTTGCACCGGCCTGAGCTTTATTTGCCTCATCTTCACCGTGAACAAGAGCCGTAAGCTCATGGGCGAGAATCTCTTTTGCCCGGTTAAGCTGACTTCCTTCCCAGGAATCCATCTCATCAATCTGTTCAAGAGGCAGGAACGTCAGCATACGGATACACTTCAAGACATCCGCATCATCTATATTGCGCCAATACTGATAAAAATCAAACGGGGAAGTCTTATTCGGATCAAGCCATACAGCTCCGGATGCCGTCTTTCCCATTTTCTTACCTTCAGAATTGAGAAGGAGCGTAATCGTCATAGCATGGGCATCCTTTTCAAGCTTACGACGGATAAGCTCGGTTCCTGCGAGCATATTGGACCACTGGTCATTTCCGCCGAACTGCATATTACAGCCGTACTTTTGATATAAGTAATAGAAATCGTAAGCCTGCATAATCATATAATTAAACTCAAGGAATGAAAGGCCTTTTTCCATGCGCTGCTTATAGCATTCAGCTCTGAGCATATTGTTAACTGAGAAGCATGTTCCAACCTCTCTTAATACATCAACGTAATTCAGTTTTAAAAGCCAGTCGGCATTATTAACCATTTGAGCCTTATTCTCACCAAACTCAATAAAACGCTCCATCTGCTTTTTAAAGCATTCGCAGTTATGCTGAATAGTCTCAACAGTCATCATCTGGCGAAGGTCCGACCTTCCGGAAGGATCTCCTATCATTCCTGTTCCACCGCCGATTAAAGCAAAAGGCTGATTTCCTGCCTGTTGAAGACGCTTCATAAGGCATAGAGCCATAAAGTGGCCAACATGCAAAGAATCGGCAGTCGGGTCAAAACCAATATAGAACTTAGCCTTACCCTGATTGACCATATTGCGGATTTCATTTTCGCTCGTAACCTGCGCAATAAGACCGCGAGCCGTTAATTCTTCATAGATTTCCATTTATATATCCCCTTAAAAATTGTTTTTAAATTCCTTTGCGGAAGAAAGCTGCTCGGAAGCGGCAGCAAGAGTCGTCCCCGTAATATTATCTCCGCCGTAAAGCCTTGCTATTTCACCCTTTCGGCCGTCATCATCAAGGTTAATCACATTTGTAAACGTTCGCCCGTCCCTCTCAGATTTTTCAACAAGGTACTGCTCATCAGCCATTGCAGCAATCTGAGGAAGATGCGTAACGCACATTACCTGCCTGCCTTTTGATACGCTGAAAAGCTTCTCAGCAACTCTCTGAGCGGAAATTCCTGAAACGCCTGCATCAACCTCATCAAATATCATTGTATTAACAATATCATGCTCCGCAAAAACGTTCTTTAGAGCCAGCATTATTCTTGAAAGTTCTCCGCCTGAAGCGATTCTTGAAATCTTTCCAAGGTCCTCCCCTGCGTTTGCAGACATTAAGAATGCAACCTCATCCGCTCCGCTTCCTGACAATTCAGCCGATTTCATATCCACACGAAATCTGACAGACGGCATATTAAGCTCTTTTAGTTCCTGAACAATTCTTCCTTCAAGCATCTTTCCCGCGGCGCACCTTGTTTCAGAAAGCACATCTGCTTTTTCACGGCAAAGCTTCATCTGTGCCATTTCCTCACGATTGAGCTGAATCAAACGCTCATCGCTATACTGAATCGCCTCGAGCTTTTCACGGCATTCAGAAAGATAATCAATAAGCCCATCCTCATCGCGAGTATATTTTCTCTGAAGCTTTTCAAGAAGCAAAATACGCGATTCAAGCTCATTATATTCCTCTTCCGAAAAATCAAGCGAACGCCTGAAATCCGAAAGCGTTTCATAAGCATCAGATAAAACAAACGCCGCGTCACCAAGTTGCTTTGAGACTCCTTCCAAATCAGCCGCAAATCTTGCGGCACGCTCTGCAAAGCCAACAGCTGACTGTGCCTGGGTTATCGCTCCGCCTTCCTCTGAAGCCAAAGCATTAATTGCCTCATCCAGCGCCTCAGAGAGTTTTTCGGAATTCCTAAGCATATCCCTGCGGGAACGAAGCGAATCATATTCCCCACTCTTTAGCTCAGCCTTTTCAAGCTCATCTATTCTGAATGAAAGCGTATCGCTTAAACGCGATTTTTCCTCATCATCAAGGCTCAGCGCCTTAATTTCCTTCTGAATATCAAGAAGCTTTTTATATTCCTGCTTATACGCGCCGAGCGCATCTGAATTTTGAGCAAAACTGTCAAGAAATCCAAGATGGGATTTCTCATCAAGAAGCCTAAGCCCATCATTCTGCCCATGAATATCAACAAGCATCGTCCCAAGCTCCTTAAGTTGAGAGGCTGTTACCGGAACCCCATTCACTCTGCATGAGCTTTTACCATCAGCTGTAATCTTCCTTTGAAGAATAAGCTCTCCCATTTCTCCGATATCATTACTCTCAAGCCACGGCATAGCTGACTGCTGCTCAAAAACGGCCGTAACCATAGCCTTTTCAGCCCCCGTTCTGACAAGCTCGCGGCTTGTTCTGTTTCCGAGGACAGCGTTCAGCGCATCAATGATAATTGACTTACCTGCCCCAGTTTCACCTGTCAAAACATTAAGACCTCTGTCAAACGAGATATCGCATCTCTCAATAACCGCTATATTTTCAATATGAAGATCCTTAAGCATGCTTTATACCATTTCATGAATCTGACCTTTAAGAATTTCAGCCTGTTCGGCCGTCTTCATTGCCAGAAAACATGTATCATCTCCTGCCACAGTTCCAAGAAGCCCTTCGATTTTCATACCATCAAGAGCCGTACAAACAGCCATTGCAAGCCCCGGAAGGGTCCTCAGCACCAGAAGATTCTCTGCATTGTCATACGATACGAGGCTCTGCTTTAGAACAGATCTCAATGCGTCATCAAACCTCGAGGTCTGAGTTAATGCAGGCTTAACATAATGGGATTTCCCGTCGCGTCCGGGCTCTTTAATAAGCTTAAGATCGCGAATATCCCTTGATAATGTCGCCTGGGTAGATTTTACTCCGCGCTTTAAAAGCGCATCCATAAGCTGTTGCTGAGTCTCAATACTTTCCTTTTCAATTATTTCTAAAATAACATTCTGTCTTCCCGGTTTCATAACTATCTCCTCAGGTTAATTTTTCAAATGTTGTTTCATAAAAACTTTTTATGCCCATATCAGCGATTTCAAAGCGCTTCTCCGAACGTTTAACTGTCAGAATATCTCCTTTGTTTACATCCGCCGAAAAAGCTCCGTCAACTGACAGATATGCCTTTCTGTCGTGCAGCTTTTCAGCCGTAACGGTAACCGTTCTCTCTGGAGATAAAACAAACGATTTTGAGCATATCGAATGCGCACATATAGGGCTTATCACGATACAGTCCGCCGTAGGTTCAACCAAAGGTCCTCCGGCGCTCATCGAATAACCCGTTGAACCCGTCGGCGACGAAACAATAATTCCATCACCGGAAAATGTCGTAATCCGGGTCCCATCGCACGATGCGTTTAAGTAAATCGTATCGCCGTAGCCATGAATAACGGCATCATTCAGGGCAAAGCCTGAATAAATTATCTTTCCGTCCCGCTCAAGCATTACGTCTAACATCATTCTCCGGCTGACTGTATAATTTCCCTTCGCCGCATCGGCAATTTTGTCAAGGTCCTCAGGCTCAAGCGACGCCATAAAGCCCATGGTTCCAAGGTTTACCCCCAGAACCGGCACGTCCATTTTCTGCATTTTCCCTGCAACGGAAAGTATCGTTCCGTCTCCCCCGATAACAATAACAAGCTCCGGCATCTCTTTGAGCTTTGCAAGCTCGCGGGCTTTAATGCCCTTTGGGATAACCTTATCGTCAGCGGAAGCGAACACCGGGCAAATGCAGCTTTCAAAGCCGTTATCCTTAAGGATTTTCGCGGCTTTCAATGTAATTTCGAGATTTGTATCTCTATAGGGATTGGGGCAAATTGCTATCATTGCTTCAACTCCGTATGCGCAGCTTCAACGACCTTTTTAACGTCAATTTCCGCCGCAATATTTTTTCCTGTTTTCTTCATATATAAAAGGAACTCAATATTTCCTTCAGGGCCTTTTACAGGTGAATAATCAAGCCCCGCAGCTTTAAAGCCGCATGAGGGAATAAAATCAAGAATTCCCTGAATAACCGATTCATGAACAGCGCTGTCCCGGACAACTCCCTTTTTCCCGACAAGCTCACGGCCTGCCTCGAACTGCGGCTTTATAAGAGTTATATAGTCAGCCTCATCCTCCAAAAGAGCGGAAACCGCCGGAATAATAAGCTTAACCGAAATAAACGATACATCGCATACCGCGAGCGAAAGCTTTTCAGGAATCTGCTCAAAGGTTACGTACCTTAAATTCGTTCTCTCGAGATTGACAACTCTTTCATCGCTCCTCAGCTTCCATGCAAGCTGACCGTATCCGACGTCCACGCTGTAAACCTTTTTTGCTCCGTGCTGCAGCAAAACATCCGTAAATCCGCCGGTCGATGCCCCGCAGTCTATGCATATTCTCCCCTCAGGGTTAACGGGGAACACCTTCAAAGCCTTATCGAGCTTATAGCCTCCGCGGCTTACGAACGGAAGATCCTTAATCCGGACGTCAATTTCCGTATCGGGATTTACCTGGGCTCCTGGCTTGTCCGCCCTCTGCCCGTCTATAAACACGCATCCGCTCATAACAATCGCCTTGGCTCTTTCGCGGCTTTCGGCGTAACCTTTATCAAATACGAGCTGATCTAATCTTATCTTTGCCATTTTATGATAAAAGATTCTCAGCGACGTCCGCAACAGACTTCGCATCCAGCCCGCACGCCTTCTGAAGCTGGGCAACAGAGCCGTGGCTGACAATTCCGTCTCCCGTATTGATAAGCGCCACCTTTGCTTTAATGCCCTTTTCTTCAAGACAGGAAAGAATCTGCTGCCCTATGCAGCCTGATTCGCAAACATCCTCCGCAATAACAAATGCATGCGTCTTTAAAACAGAAGCTGCCGTCTTTTCAAACGTATTCGGCTTTAATATTCCAAGCTTTACGACCTCAGCAGATATTCCTCTTTCCTTCAGCATCTCAGCTGCTTCAACAGTATTTGAAGTAAGAGTCCCATAGCAGACGAGAGTTATATCCTTCCCCTTGCTTAAAACCTGCTCCTGGGATACGTATACGTTTTTGTAGCTCCCCTCTCCACCTCTCGGATATCTTATCGCAACAGGCCCTGCGCATTCATCAATTGCATACTTAAGCATTGCCTTAAGCTCCTTAAATGATGCCGGGCTTAAAACCGTCATCCAGGGAACTGATGAAAGATACGAAATATCAAAAGAACCGTTATGCGTTTCACCGTCATTTCCGACGAGCCCTGTCCTGTCAACACAAAAAACAGCATGAAGATTAAGAAGCGAAATATCATGAACGAGCATATCGTAAGCCCGCTGCAAAAAGCTTGAATAAACCGCAAATACCGGAATAAGCCCCTGCTTTGCCATTCCTCCCGCCATTGCAACTGCATGCTGCTCAGCTATTCCAACGTCAAAAAATCTATCCGGGAACCTTTCCCTGAATTCTTCAAGCCCCGTTCCGCATGACATCGCAGCCGTTATAGCAACTATCTTTTTATTATCCTCAGCAAGGTCGCAAAGCTCATGCCCGAGGACATCGCAATAACCCTCTCCTGAGGATTTGATTTCACCCGTCAGAACATCAAACGGAGCTACGCCGTGAAATTTATCCGGATGAAGCTCAGCAAACGGATATCCTTTGCCTTTTTTTGTAATAACGTGGAGAAGAACAGGCTCGCGCATATCTTTTGCAACGCGTATCGCCTCTTCAAGCATCTGAATATTGTTTCCGTCCACAGGGCCGAGATAGTTAAGTCCCATTGCAGTAAACATATTTCCGGCAAGAGCCTTTTCCTTTAAAAGCTCCTTAACCTTGTGCGAAACGCTATAAGCACGCGAATCAATTCCGAGAAACGCCCTGTACTTTTTCTTAAACTCATAGTAACCCGAGCTCAGCCTAAGCTGCTTGAGCATTCTGTTAACCCCACCAACGTTGCGGCTTATAGACATATTATTGTCATTTAAAATAATAACAAGCGGCTCATTCAGTGCAGCCGCATTTTCAAGGCCTTCGTATGCAATTCCGCCTGTTAAAGCTCCGTCACCTATTACGGCGCAGACTTCATAGTCCTCCCCGTTTAAGGTTCTTGCGCTTGCCATCCCGCATGCAACGGAAATTGACGGAGATGAATGCCCTGCAATAAATGCATCCGCATCTGATTCATAAGGCTTCGGGAATCCTGAAATCCCGCCGTACTGACGAAGCGTTCTGAGCTGCTCGCGGCGCCCGTTTATTATTTTATGGGTATAGCTCTGATGACCTACGTCAAATATTATTCTGTCTTTCTTCGGATTATAAACACGGTTCAGTGCAATCGAAAGCTCAACTGCGCCGAGATTTGATGCCAGATGCCCTCCCGTCAGGGAAACCGTATCAATAAGATATTTCCTGATTTCCTCAGCGAGAATATCAAGCTGCGGATAAGTCAGGTTTTTCAGGTCTTCAGATGAATTGATTTTTTCGAGCATTGCTATCTCCGGTTAGTTTTTGCGGTTAATTAAATAATTTGCTATTTCTATCAGTTCTTCAAATGAACCGTCAACGTTTTTCAAAGCGCTTATTGCCTCATCAGTTAAGCGGACGACCTCCGCCTCGCATTTTTCGCGTCCTAATAAAGCCATATAAGTGTTCTTGTTCTCCCTTGCATCGGAGCCTATATTCTTCCCAAGCTCCTCCTGAGATGAAATAACATCAAGAATATCGTCCCTTATCTGAAATGCAAGGCCGATATTATATCCGAAGCTTTCAGCAGCCTCAAACTGGCAATCGCTTCCTCCGGCTGCCGCAACTCCTATTTTACAGGCTGCTGCCAAAAGCGCGCCTGTTTTGTTTCTGTTGATTTTATCAAGCTCAGCGGCTGTCAGGTTTTTTCCTTCGCCAATCATATCAAGATACTGCCCCAGGCACATTCCCTTTGCGCCAGAAGCATCCGCCAGAATCTGAGCACATTTAACCTTTCTGTCATTAGGAAGCTTTGACGCCATAATTTCGGAAAACGCCATTGACTGAAGCGCATCTCCCGCAAGGGTTGCCGTGCATTCCCCGTAAATCTTATGGTTCGTAGGCTTTCCCCGCCTGAAATCGTCATTGTCCATACAGGGCAGGTCATCATGAATAAGAGAATACGTGTGAATCATCTCAACTGCGCATGCCACGGGGATAACGTCATCCTCATTTCCTCCGACTGCCTTTGAAAATTTGAGAGCGAGAAGAGGCCTTATCCTTTTTCCGCCCGCCATAAGGCTGTAACGCATTGCCATATTAAGCCCGTCATCAGGATTATTGCTTTGCGGCAAAACACTGTTTAAATACTCATTGACCTTATCAAGCGCGGTCATATTCTTCCTCCTCAGGAGCTCCGCCTATTCCTTTTTTAAGAACTGTTACCTTCTGCTCAGCGCTGTCAAGCATCTCGTTGCATGCTTTAACGAGCCCCGCTCCTTCTTCAAAAAGAGCAAGAGATTCATCAAGAGGCACATCCCCTTTTTCAAGATGACGGACGACCTCATCAAGCCTTTTTACCGATTCTTCAAATGATAACTTTTTAGCTGCCATATATTATCTCCTCAGCTGTACATTTTGCATGCCCGTCCGTTAATTTAAGTTCAAAACCGTCACCCGGCTTCATATCCTTTGCGGATTTTATCGTATGCCCGAAGCTGTCCATAGGAATAGCATAACCTCTGCCCAAGACCTTCAGCGGACTCATCGCATCAAGCCCTGCCGAAAGCGCCGAAAGCCTCGTCCGGCTTTTGCCGGCAGCTTCCGTTCCGGCATTAATAATCCTCTGGCTGAGCATATCAACATCCATTCGCCTCAGATTAATTATTTCCTTCGGGTCCTTTAAAACCCTTGACATTGCCAGAACGTCCACTCTTGCCCTTGCGCTTTGTATAACCGATGAAAGCGCATTTCCCGCAGAAAGCGCATACCCGTTAATATAAGCCCTGATCTCATCTTTATCGGGAACTGCTATTTCCGCCGCATTCGAGGGTGTTGCAGCTCGCCTGTCAGCCACGTAATCAGATATCGTAACATCCGGCTCATGCCCGACAGCTGAAATCACGGGAATTTCAGAATCATATATTGCCCGCGCCAGACCTTCATCGTTAAATGCCCAGAGGTCTTCAAGCGAACCTCCTCCGCGACCGATTATTACCAGGTCTGCAAGCTTATATCGGTTTACATAATTCAAGCCTTCTATAAGCGAAGCCGGGGCTTCTGCCCCCTGAACGAGAGACGGAACAACCAGGACATGAGCTTTGGGCCATCTCGTCCCCAATATTCTTATAACATCCTGAACGGCGGCGCCTACAGGTGAGGTTATAACCGCTATCTTTTCAGGATACTCCGGAAGGCTCTTTTTATGGTCCTCCCTGAAAAACCCTTCCTCTTCAAGCTTTGCCTTAAGCCTCTCAAAAGCCTGCTGAAGGTCACCTTCTCCCGCCTTCTGCATTGAACTGACAATCAGCTGATAGGCCCCGTCTCTCGGATAAACGCTTACCTTCCCGCTTGCCAGAACCTGCATTCCGTTGTCAGGCTTAAACCTGAGAGAAAATGCAGAGCCCTTGAACATAACGCATTTCAAGGCACCTTCTGCATCTTTAAGCGTAAAATAATGATGCCCTGAAGGATAGAGCTTATAGTTTGAAATCTCTCCCGAAACACATACGTTCTGCAGCATCGGAATACTTTCAAGGCATGTCTTTACGTAATTATTAAGTTCTGAAACAGATAATGCCCGAGCCATATGCTCTTATGCCAGCTGCTTTGCAACCGAACCGAGAACTCCGTTAACGAATGAAACTGTTTTTTCATCGTCATAACCCTTATCTATTTCAACAGCACTGTTAATCGCAACACCGATGGGAACATCCTCCGAATAGAGAAGCTCATATACCGCAACGCGGAGAACAGCCATTGCCGTCTTTGAAATCCTGCTGATTTTCCAACCTTCGGAATTTTTCTGAATTGCTCCGTCTATTTCATCAATATGCGCAAAAACTCCCAAGACGGTGCTCTTAATATACTTAAGCATGCCGCCCTTCGGGACTTCATCAAACATATCTTCATCATCAAGTGATATTAGCGTTTCAAAATGCTCTTTGGAAAGAAATTCATTGATAAAGCTATCAATATCCGCCATATCCTTAAGCGAAACAGGTGCGCCGTAAACCATTTGTACGGCAATTTCACGGGCTAAGCTTCTATTCATATCTTAAAATGCCACTCCTGCAACGTGCACATTTACCGTTACGTTATCAAAACCGGTTGCCGCCTCAAGTGCGCTGAGCGCCGCAGCCTGAGCTTTCCCGGCCACTTCCAATATATTAGAACCATAACGGACAGTTATGATAACATCAACAATTATCTTATCATCCTCAAAGCTGACTCTGACTCCGCGGAAGCCTGAATTTTTCCCGATATATTCAGCTATACCAGGCCCTGCAGCACTTGCAAAATCTGCTACTCCGTCAATTTCCATTATTGCAGGACGGACAATACCTGCAATAACATCATCCGAAATATTAAGCGTCCCCTGTTCCATATTTTTTGTAATGTAAATATTATCAGCCATAATAAACCTCTTTACCAATCACTAAAAATATTCATTTTATTGTATCATATAATGAATAAAACCGCAATAATTATAAACCCAGAAGCTCAAGAATATTTTCAGCAGTTATCCCCCCGAAAGCACTTTTCATTTCAGGTATATCAAGCACCTTTATTACAGCGTTTTTTTCAAACGGAATGCCGGCAAGTGCGTCTTCAATTACCTTTATATCTTCTGTTGCCATAAAATCCCCGAAAAAACGGACTGACTCAATAACATCACCTTTTTTTGCCGTCAGGAAAACCTCGACCGTTCCACCTTCAAAACGTTTTTTATTTGTATAAGTGAATGAAGGCGATTTACCGTAAGTCCAGTTCCATGAGCGATATCTTGTTTCTGCTATATCCTCTATTTCCCGCAGCTGATTTTCACTTAAAACAAATTCTTCAGGATTATATCCCGAAAGCTCCTCCTTTAGCATATTCCAAAACTCGCCGATAGTAAGTTTCTTATCAAGAAGATTATTAATATTCGCAACTCTCGCTTCAACCGATTTTATCCCTTTTGACTCAAATTTTGCCCTGTCAGCCTTAAGCGCTTTAGCCAGAACCGACAAATCCGTATCAAACAGTATGCAGCCGTGATGGAGAATTCTTTCCTTATAAATTCTCTGAGCTATTCCCGAAATCTTTTTCCCGTTTACCGTTATATCATTCCGGCCGGTAGTCCTTGCTTCAATGCCCATTTTATTAAGAACAGCACATACAGGGCCCGTAAACTTCTCAATTGACGCCAATTCATCATTATTCGCAATAAATGAATAATTAAGATTTCCAAGATCATGATAAACCGCTCCCCCGCCCGTCATTCTTCTGACAACATGAATACCGTTTCGGTTAACATAATTCTGATTAAGCTCGCTGCCCGCATTCTGGTTTCTGCCTAAAACTATAGTATTGTCATTCTGCCACAGCATAAGAAACTCCCCTTCCGGACAGTTTTCAAGAATATACTGCTCAAAAGCAAGATTATAAGCAGGATCATGCGAATCAGTTTCAAGATAAAACATTTTCTCTCCTTAATAAAAATTCCGTATCTGCAGGAATTAAGCAAACACGGAATTAATGTCTCTTATTAAAATATCCCGACCTGTTCCCTTTAAAGCTGAATACGGGATAAGCTCAATATTCCCGTCAATTCCGAGCGTCAGCCTTATCATCTCAAGATTTGGCTCAATCTCAGATTTTTTCAGCTTATCAAGCTTATTTGCAACAACTGCAAAACCCTTACCTGAGGCCTTAAACCACTCGCACATTCTGACATCATCAGCCGTCGGCTTATGGCGGGCATCTACTATAAGAACCCCAAAGGAAAACAAATCCGTTTGCGCGAAAAACTCCTCCATCAATGCTCCCCAGCGGTCCCTCTCAGATTTGGCAACATCCGCAAAACCGTAGCCCGGCAAATCGATAAGATACAGGCGCTTATCCACAAGGAAATAATTAACATGCACGGTTTTCCCCGGCGTGTTGCCAACTCTCGCAAAATTTTTCCTGTTGAGAACCGAGTTTATAACCGACGATTTCCCGACGTTCGATTTCCCGGCAAAAACAATCCCCTGCACAGACGACCTTATAAACTGACCGCCCGATGCAGCAGACTTTATAAACTCAACATTATTAAAATTGAGCTGCGCCATTTAACACCTCAAATATCACTGCCTGACGGCCGGTCTTTCATGATGGTTTTTAATCGTCTGAGCTGATGCAATCCCTAAAGGCTGCACAGCATCAAACTTATGCTCTTTATGCTCAAAAAGACCTGTTATTGCATTTTCAAGAACATCATCCACAGTTTTCGCAGGGATAAACTCAAGCTTTTCACGAACGAGCGGATCTATTTCTTCAAGGTCCGGCATATTATCCTCAGGAATAATAACCGTCTTAATCCCTGTTCTCAAGGCAGCCATTGTTTTTTCTCTTAAACCACCGATGGCGAGAACTCTTCCTCTTAAAGTTATCTCGCCTGTCATAGCAATATCATGCCTTACAGGGAAGCCCGTAAGCGCAGAAGCTATCGCCGTACATACTGTTACTCCCGCGGAAGGTCCGTCCTTCGGAACTGCTCCTTCCGGAAAATGAACATGAATATCTTTATTTTTATAAAAATCAGGATCTATTCCGAGCTTCTCAGCTCTCGCTCTTATACACGTTATTGCCGCCTTAACAGATTCCTTCATAACGTCGCCTAAATTACCTGTAATTTCTATCTTACCCGTTCCTTCTGTCGCTATAGCCTCGGCGTCGAGAACCTCGCCTCCCGAAACCGTCCATGCAAGCCCCCGGACGAGACCTGTTATATCAGTCTTCCGCTGCTCATCACGCTTGAACTTCTCAGGGCCGAGAATATCCTCAACGTTTTTATTTGTAACCGACAGAGATGCAAACTTCTTTTCTGCTATTCCCGCAGCCGCCTTGCGGCAGACGCGCGCAATCTCCCTCTCAAGAACGCGGACGCCCGATTCCTTCGTATAACCTTCAATTATACGCCTTAGAGCATCGTCGCTTATCTTAAGCTGCGATGCGCTAAGGGCATGCTTCTTGCGCTGCTTGACTATTAGATGGCGCTTTGCAATCTGAACCTTTTCCTCATCCGTATAGCTTGGAAGCTCTATGACCTCCATACGATCAAGAAGCGCAGGAGGAATGGTATCGGTTGTATTTGCGGTCGTAATGAAAAATACATTTGACAAATCAACCGGAACTTCAACAAAGTGATCTCTAAATGCGCTGTTCTGCTCGGCATCAAATGCCTCCAAAAGCGCGGCTGAAGGATCTCCGCGGTAATCTGAACCGAGCTTATCTATTTCATCGAGAACCATAAGCGGGTTCATGGATTTCGCCTGAATAAGGCCATTTACGATTCTTCCCGGCATAGCCCCGATATACGTTTTTCTGTGACCGCGTATATCGGCTTCATCGTGAACGCCGCCGAGAGAAATTCTTACAAGATTGCGGTTCGTTGCATGCGCAACTGACATCGCAATACTCGTTTTTCCTGTTCCCGGAGGTCCTACGAGGCATATAAGCCCACCCTTGACGTCGTTCGAAAGCTGACGGACAGCTATATATTCAAGTATGCGCTCTTTAACCTTTTCAAGTCCGTAATGCTCTTTTTCCAAGATACTGCGGGCCTTTGAAACGTTATATGTCTCCTTCGTCATCTTCCCCCAGGGAATATCAAGGCACGTATCAAGATATGTTCTTATAACAGCACTCTCAGACGAACCGAACGGCTCTTTTTTAATACGGCCGGCTTCCTTTAAGAGCTTCTGCCTAACCTCTTCAGGGCATTTCAGCTTCGCGATTCTATCGGGGTAATTATCTCCCTCTTCAAAACCGTTTTCAGTGAGCTCCTCCTGAATAGCCTTCATCTCTTCTCGGAGATAATACTCCCTCTGATTCTTATTAATACTCTCCTGAGCAGCGTCATTTATTTTTTTCTCTATATTGAGAATCTGAATCTCGCGGGCAATAACCTTTGTTAAATACTCTGCCCTTTTATACGTCCTGAGTTCTTCAACAAGATGCTGCTTTTCCTCAATAGCGCAGTAAACATTCTGGGCAATCGCATCAACCGTTGCGCTGTCAGACCGGGCATTCAAAAGCTCGGCTATCGTTTCAGCGCTGTATTCCTCGGCAAGCTGGAGATAATCGTAAAATCTCTCAATAAGATTCCTCAGAATCGCGCTTGAGCGGACCTCGCCTATTTTTTCCTTTTTGTCCTCAAGCTTTATTACGGATGCATACCATGCCTTGCCGGTATAAAACATTGTTTCAGCTTTTGCCCTGTAAAGCCCGTCCACCATAATCCTGCAGACGCCTCCGGGAGACGTCAGCTGCTGCTTAACGCGCCCCACAACACCTGTCTGATAAATATCCTTATCCTCAGGAAAATCAATCGCAGGATTTTTCTGCGCAGCGAGGAAAACAAGCCTGTCATTTTTATCAGCATTTCTGACAGCCTCTATTGATGGACTGCGCTCTATCTCAAAAGCCGTACTGTTACCCGGAAACAAACTTATTCCCCGTAGAGCTATAACAGGCAACGTCTTTGCATTTTCATTCTTTTCTGTATTTTTTCCTAAATTTTCAGCCATATATTAATTTATTTCAGGACCTGTTCCGTCCTCTATTCCTTTTGCAGTTACTTTAACTCTTTTTATATTAGGGTCTGATGGAACCGTAAACATTATATCGTTCATAATGCTCTCCATAACGGACCGGAGCCCTCGTGCTCCTATCTTCATAGCTATAGCCTTCTCAGCAATAAGCTCTAAAGCTTTCTTCTCAAACGTCAGCTCAACGCCGTCAAGCCTCATAAGCTCGGTGTACTGATTGACCATTGAATTCTTCGGCTCAGTCAATACTCTTATCATGTCTTCCTTTTTAAGGGAATCAAGAGGAGCTATAACGGGAAGGCGCCCTATGAGCTCCGGAATAATTCCGAACTTCAAAAGGTCATCCTGGCTGACGAGGCTGAGAAGCTCACCTACATCTCTTTCCATATTACTCTTAATATCAGAATCAAAGCCTATGGACTTTTTGGAGGTTCTCTTCTCGATTATCTTATCAAGGCCGTCAAATGCGCCTCCGCATATGAAAAGGATATTCGTCGTGTCAATCTGGATGAACTCCTGATTCGGATGCTTTCTTCCGCCCTGAGGTGGAACATTTGAAACAGTTCCTTCGAGCATCTTCAGCAGCGCCTGCTGAACTCCTTCACCAGAAACATCACGCGTGATTGACATGTTCTCGCTCTTTCTTGCGATTTTATCTATTTCATCTACGTAAATAATGCCTTTTTCAGCTCTTTCGACGTCAAAATCAGCCGCCTGAATAAGCCTTAAAAGAATGTTCTCAACATCTTCTCCGACGTATCCTGCTTCCGTAACCGTCGTCGCATCCGCTATTGCAAACGGAACGTTAAGCATTTTCGCAAGCGTCTGGGCAAAGAGCGTCTTGCCTGAACCCGTCGGCCCAACAAGCAAAACATTGCTCTTCTGTAGCTCAACAGCTGAATTCGCAGGCTGCAGAACGCGCTTATAGTGATTGTAAACCGCGACAGAAAGAACCTTTTTTGCTTTTTCCTGACCGATAATATACTGATCAAGTCCGGCCTTAATCTGCTCAGGCTTAGGTAGCTCCGAGAAATTCAGCTGAGCTGCGCTCTGCCCTTTTTTCAAAAGCTTTTCAGGGCTTTTAACAGGTTCATCTTCCGCGACAAGCGTCATGCACATTCTGACACATTCGTCACAGATGTATGCACCATTTCCACTGATAAGGCTTGAGCACATTGACTGCGGCCTGCCGCAGAAGGAACATCTTACGCTTTTATCGGATTTTGCCATTCAAATCTCCTTGTTTGATAAAGGTGAGGGAACATAGTTCGCAATGTCCCCCCACTTATTTCATGATAATCTGAAATTATCTTGAGTAAATAACCTTGTCAATAAGACCGTATTCCTTAGCCTCAACTGCCGACATAAAATGATCCCGCTCGGTATCAATTGCAATCTGCTCAACAGTCTTACCGGTATTCTTTGCCAGAATCTCATTAAGATTATTCTTAATCTTCAGCATCTGCTCTGCCTGAATCTGGATATCCGTGCACTGGCCCTGGCTTCCGCCTGAAGGCTGATGAATCATAATCTCAGCATTCGGAAGGGCTATTCTCTTTCCTTTTGCACCCGATGAAAGCAGAAAAGCTCCCATTGATGCCGCAAGGCCCACACAAATCGTTGAAACATCCGGCTTAATATACTGCATAGTATCATATATCGCCATGCCTGCCGTAACGCTTCCTCCCGGGCTGTTAATATAGAACTGGATATCCTTGTCGGGGTCCTGCGCTTCAAGATACAAAAGCTGGGCAACTATAAGGCTCGCCGTCGTATCGTTAACTTCCTCTGACAGCATTACTATTCTGTCATTTAAAAGCCTCGAAAAAATATCGTATGAACGCTCTCCCCGGCTTGTCTGTTCTACTACATACGGAACAAGACTCATATTAAATTACTCCTTTGTTTTCTTGGAAGCAGTCTTCTTTGCTGCCGGCTTCTTCTCAGCCTTCTCAGCCTTTTCGCCGTCTGCCTTCTTGACTGCCGTCTTCTTTGCAGCGGGCTTCTTTGCTGCCTTAACCTGCTTCGCGGAATCCGCAACGATTTCCATTGCTTTTTCCTTCTTGAATTCATTCTCGATATATTCCATACCGAAGTACTTCTTTATATCTTCAACTGAAGTCTTAACCGACTCAGAAATCTTCTTCATGTACTCTTCAAGAGCTTCCTCAGTTGCTTCAATCTTTTCCTTGTCGATAATTGCATTAACCAGAAGCTCGAGCTTTGCTTCATTCTCCGCATTCGGGCGAATTGCATTCTTCATCGTATCTTCATCAATTCCGAGCATGGAAGCAATCGTTTCCGTCGGCATATTAGGATCGCTTAAACCGTAATTTGCTGCAAAGTTGCGAATAATGGCATCAACATGGGACTTAATCATCGTCTCAGGAACTTCAGCCTTCATATTCTCACATGCCTTAAGAAGAGCACTGTTCCGAATCTGAGCCTTTGCCTGCTCAGCCTTGCGGTCAATAAGATTCTTCTTAACGTCAGCAATATAATCAACAAGCGTATCAAACTCAGAAACATCCTGAGCAAAATCATCATCAAGCTCGGGAAGCTCAGGATACGTAATTCCGTTAAGCTTAACATGGAAAACAACATCCTTGCCGGCCAGGTCCTCTTTATACTCCTTCGGGAAAGTAATATCAATATCCTTCTCCTCGCCGACCTTCATACCAACAATCTGGTCCTCAAAGCCGGGAACGAATGAGCCAGAGCCAAGCTCAAGATCATGATTCTCACCCTTGCCGCCATCAAAAGGCTGCGTCTTTTCCTTATCAAGAAAACCTTCAAAGTCTATATTCGCAGTATCTCCGAGCTTTGCTGGCCTGTCATCAACGGATATCTTACGGGCATTACGCTTGCGCGTCATCTCAACCTCGCTGTTGACTTCGTCATCAGTTACGTCCGTCGGAACCTCCTCAACCTCAAGACCCTTGTACTCTCCAAGCTCTACCTCAGGATAAAGCTCAACGAGGAAGGTGTAAAGAGCGGTGCGGGCATCAGAAACGTCAGCTGCCGTAATAGAAGGACGGCCAATGAATTTTATATCTCCATCCGTAATTCCAAGCTCAAATGCAGCCTGAGCAAGCTCATCAAGAGCATCCTGATAGAACACCTCCGGACCGTACATCCCTTCAATAACCGCGAGAGGAGCCTTGCCCTTACGGAAACCCGGGATATTAATCTGGTTCTTATTCTTGCGGTAAGCTGCCTTAATAGCCTCTTCAAACTCATTGCTGTCAGACTCAACTACGAATTCAAACCAGCCGTTATCTTTTTTATTGGTGTTCTTTAGAATCATTACGGATTCCTCCTAAATAATATTTCATAAATTGCAATGAATTATATTAACAGATTGGCGTGCGAAAAGCAAGCAAATAAAATTAATATAGAATGATTTTCTCAGGTTTAAAGCCAAGATAATCAGTGCTTACGAGTTTAAACTGCGTTCCTCCCGCCCAACCGTTAAATGCCGATGCATGACCTTTGCCATGAATGTGACCGTAATAGCAATAGCGGACCTCATATTCCTTAAGCAGCGTCAGAATATCCCCGCAGCGGTAATTAAGATAAATCGGCGGATAATGAAGAAACACAATTTTCTCCCGTGTTCCCGCTTTTTCGAGAGAAGTCTTCAGTCTTCCCGCCTCACGGTTTAAAATCAGTCTGTCATGCTCGTTGCCGGTTTCCTCCTCAAAAAATGAGCCTTTTGTTCCGCAAATTGCAAATTCCTTTCCGCCTTCGCTGTATTCATAGCAGTTATTATGAAGAAAACATATCGTACCGAAACCGTTTCTCTTTAAAAAACCGTTCATCTTCGAGGCAGTCGTCCACCAGTAGTCATGATTACCCTTTAGAATAATCTTCCTTCCCGGCAAAGAATCAATAAACGCAAAATCCTCCCGGGCATCTTCAATATCCATTCCCCACGATGTATCTCCGCACAAAACAGTTATATCATCATCCGAAAGCCCGGCAAAACCGAGGCGCAGCTTATCGGGATGATTTTCCCACTGCTCCCCGAAAATCTCCATAGGCTTATCCGCGCCTAATGACAGATGAAGATCCCCTATTGCGTAAAGTGCCATATCTGCAGTCCTTTTAAAAATTTACAGAAAACGCATCCTCTATGTGATTAATACAAACGTCTCCTGCTTCACCATGCGGGGCATAAACCTCAATAACATCAAACCTTGGCTGTAAAGATACTCCTGCCCCCTGCATATTTTTCATCACATAATATTCAGATGCCGTTATAACTTTCCGTTGCTTTGTATACGTAACGAACTCCATTGCTGAGCCGAACCTGTCATTCTTTCTGAGCTTGACCTCCGCAAAAACAATATACTCACTGTTTTTGCATATTATGTCAACTTCTCCGCTTCTGCATCTGAAATTCCTTTCAAGAATTTCAAATCCCTCAGATATAAGGTAATCGGCCGCCTTATCTTCCCCAAAGCGACCGAGACTCTGTTTTTTTAAACCTTCATTCCCGCTCATCAGTGCATTTTTTTCAGAAAGCTCATGCGGTGAATTTCACTCGGACCGTATTTTCTCAGGGCTTCATAATGCAGAGCCGTCCCGTAACCCTTATGCTTATCAAAGCAGTACTCAGGGTACTTTTCAGCCATTTCGTACATATAATGGTCCCTCGTGACCTTTGCCAGAATCGAAGCCGCCGCAATTGACGCGCACCTTGAATCTCCCTTGACAACCGTTCTGCATGGATATGATATTCCGTCTGCGCGGTTTCCGTCGATTATGCAAAGCCCGGGCAAAGGTTCAAGCTGCTCTATTGCCCTATTCATTGCAAGATACGTCGCATTTAATATATTGAGCTTTTCAATCTCCTCAACAGATGCAAAAGCTATCCCGAAGCTTACGGCTTTATCCATAATCTCCCCGTAAAGCTCCTCGCGCTTTTTCTCTGTCAGCTTTTTGGAGTCGTTAAGACCCGCGATTTCAATCCCGGCAGGCAGAATAACAGCCGCCGCGCAAACCGGTCCTGCAAGAGGCCCGCGCCCCGCTTCGTCAACTCCCGCCAAAGCGGCGTTTTCCTCAAGCTCAGCTCTTATTTCGTTTTCATATTCCCAAAGATCAGTCATCAGGCTCCTCTAAGCTTATCCTTCCAAGCTTTCCGTCATGATATTCGTTTAAAAGAGTATGCGCCATGCGGTCAATATCATACTCTCCCTTTGATATGAGCATACCTCTTTTTGCAGCAGCCGCCTCTAAAAGCTCATAGCCGTTTGCATCAGGATCAGGTTCGAATTTATACCTTTCCTTTATCGCCTCAGGATACATTTTTCTGAGCCTGAGCATAAAGTTTGCCGCAAGCGCCTCGACGTCAAAAACATCCGTCTTAATGGCATTTGTTATGGCCAGCATCTCGCCGACCTCCTGCGATTCAAACTTCGGCCAGAGAATTCCCGGCGTATCGAGAAGGTCTATTCCCTGCCCGAGGCTTATCCACTGCTTTCCGCGAGTAACTCCCGGCTTATCTCCCGCAATCGCCGCCTTTCGGCCTGCGACCTTATTGATAAACGTCGATTTCCCGACGTTCGGAATCCCGAGAATCATTATCCTCAGGGCCCTGCCGACCTGCCCTTTCTGCTCATAGCTTTCAATCTTGTCTTTCAGGACGTTTCTCACCTCCGGAATAAAGCTGTTAACGCCTTTTCCGCTTTTGGCATCAGTCTGAAGAACTGTTGCGCCCTCATTTTCAAAATGCTTTGCCCAGCGCTTTGTTATCTCGGGGTCGGCTAAGTCGCAGCGGTTTAATATTACTATTCTCGGCCTTCCCTCAGAAAGCTCCGCAATATCCGGATTCGCGCTTGAAAACGGAATGCGGGCATCGAGAATCTCGCATATGCAGTCAATAAGAGGCAGGTTCTCCTCTATCATCCTCCGGGCCTTCGTCATATGCCCGGGATACCATTGGATTTGAACCTGCTCGTAACCGTTTATAATGTTTACTTCCTTATCAGGCATCGGCTTTTGCTTCCGTCTGCTCAACTATTTTCTGCTCGCCGCGCTCAATTGCCTGAAGGCGCGTCGTCGGGAAAACAACGGCGTAAACCTTCCCGACTATCTGGCGCGTATCAACCATTCCGATTTCGGACTTTCTTGAATCCGTTGAAGCATTACGGTTATCCCCCATGACAAAAACGCACCCCTCAGGGACTGTTTTCGGCCCAATAAAATCGAGCTTATTATGAGTCAGGTCATTTATATAATCCTCTTCAATCTGCCGGCCGTCAATATAAACAATGCCCTGATCGAAGTCTATATTAATAACCTGGCCTTCTGTTGCAATAACTCTCTTTACGAGGTCCTTATTCGGGTCATACTCATCCTTTTGCAGAACTACAACATCCCCCGGCTTCGGGTTATAAAAAATCCCGGAAACTATCATTTTGTCACCGTTCACAAGCGTCGGCAGCATTGAGCTTCCCTTTACCTCAACAACTCTAACAACGAAAAGAAAAACGAATACACACAGGATAAGAGCAAAGACGAGTGACTGAATCCATTCGTAAGTATTCTTATTAGCCTTGGCTGTTTTTTCTTCCAGAGCCTCAGGCGATAATTCTTTTGCCATCGAAAAACCTCCGATTAATTTTACAATTGCAGTAATTATATATAATTTTACACGATTTGTAAAGTATCGCGCACTTGACTGCATTATACTAATTTAATATAATTATTGCATGAAATATTTATCAATAATAATTCCTGTATATAACGTTGAACAGTATCTGGCAAAATGCCTCGATTCCTTGCTTGATTGTGAAAGGCCCGGGCTTGAGATTATAGCCGTAAATGACGGTTCAACTGACTCGTCCCCTGAAATTCTTGCGGACTACGCCGCGAAGTATCCTTCCCTGAAGGTGCTTGCAAAGCAAAACGGGGGCCTCGGCTCCGCGAGAAATTTTGCCTTTCCCGAAGCAACAGGAAAGTATGTTTTCTTTCTTGACAGCGATGACTTCATGCCTGAAGGCGCACTTGACGAAATGCTGAGCATCTGCCAAAGCCGGGAATTCGATATTTGCTTTTTTGATATGGATTCCGTTGATGACAGCGGAAATATCTTAGAGCATGTTGCCGGAGCAAATCAACCGGGGCCGTTCTCGCTTGAAAGCAATCCCGATATTCTCCTTTGCAGGATGAACGCCTGCAACAAGCTTTTTAAGCTTTCCTTATTTAAGAGTAACGGTATTCTTTTCAAAGACAGAGAATGGTATGAAGACGTTTCATCCGTTCCAAAGCTCTATGCTCTTGCAAATACTATGATTTACGAACCAAAAGTCTGGTATAAGTATCTTCTCCGCAGCGGCTCGATTATGAACAACAAAAATTTAAAGCGTAATCTGGAAATAATCAATGCCGTTGAGGCAACATATGATTTTTACCGTGAAAAAGGTCTTTTTAAAAAATACCATGACCAGCTTGAATATATCTCTTATTATAATGTTCTTATTGCCGCATCCGTAAGAATTATTCTTGCTGATGCGAAAAGCCCTTATTCAGATGAGCTTCTTAATTACTTCCTGAAAACTTTCCCTGACTATAAATTGAATCCGTATGTAAAATCCGCGCCGATGAAATATAAGCTTCTGGCATACCTTCTGAAACACAAAATGCGCGGAGCTGTAAAGCTTATAATGTCCCTGAATGCGGCAATAAAATAACATAAATCCAAAAGTATAAATTAAACCGCTAAAGGAGTGGCAATGAGCGAAATCTTCAAAAAACAATCAGATAAGTTTACCGATCAGGCTTTTTTCCGGTTTTTTCTGCCTGTTTTCATTTCCAATCTCAGCCTTGCGATAGGCGGAATTGCGGACTGCTTTTTCGTCGGAATGAAAATGAAGGCTGCAGGATTAAGCGCAATTGCCCTAGGCATTCCCATTTATCTTTTTTTTAATGTTCTGAGCTACGGGCTTTCCGCGGGCGGATCAATTCATTATTCAACAGCCCTTGCAAACGGCCACCCCGACGAGGGCAACAGAATTTTCAGCAATACCCTTGCATTTCTGCTTATCACATATCTGATAACAGTTACTCTCGGGCTTGTGTTTCTTCCGGAGCTTCTCATAATACTTGGCGCGGGGAACGCTGAAGCTGAGGTATATGACCTCGCCACGCGGTATATCCGTGCGCAGCTTATATGCGTACCAATCCTTTACTGCCAGGGCCCCGCATTTTACTTTCTGAGCTGCGACGGCGCTCCGAAGCGTGCTGCCACCGCGCTGACTGTATCTAATGCGCTTGATGTTCTCTTCAACTATGTATTTGTTATCCGTATGAACATGGGCCCTGAAGGCTCGGTCTGGTCCACGCTCATAGGCGCGATTGTCATGCTTATGATATGCTCCGGGCATATTCTCGGCAAAAAAGGAGAACTTCGCTTCCGCCGTCCTGACTTCGACATGCAAATTATTAAAAAAAGCATCAAAACAGGATTCGTTACGGCTGTTCAGTACATTTATATGTTTATAACAACGCTTATTGCAAACAAACTTTTAATATCCAAAATCGGGACTGACGGCGTGGCTGTTTTTGACGTTGTTTATAACATTACCCTCTTTACGGCCGTTATAGCCGACAGCATGGAAATGGGGCTCCAGCCAATGGTCAGGAGCTTCTCAGCCGAGCGGAACGGCGAGGCCGTTAGGCGATGCTTCAGAGTTGCAAATATCACCGGCGCGGCCCTTGCGGCAATTGAAACGGTGCTCGTGGCTCTTCTTGCAAAGCCTATTTGTTCTGTTTTCGGGCTTTCATCCGGAGCCGCGGCCGAAGGTATCCGCGCAATTCAGATTTACTGCATAAGCATAATCCCGGCCGTTATCAATCAATGCACGATTTACTACGACCAAGCGGCTGACCGCGAACATGAGGCTTTTATTTTAAGCACGCTCCGCACGTTCGTTTTCTGGATTATAGCAATGATTGTGATTATGCATTACATTCCGGAATACTTCTTTGCGGTATTTGCCATCGCAGAGATACTTACGCTCATAAGAGTTCTTTGCGGCAACAAATTGCGCAGTGCCGACTGGCAGACAAGCGATGATTCCAACAGATACACATTCATAATAACCCCGAATACCGATCTCGGCGCTGAAGTTGAAAAGTTCCAGAAAAAATGTGAAGAATGGGATTGTTCTCCACAGCAGTCATATTACGGAACACTTATTCTCGAGGAGCTGTGTGCTGCCATTATCGGAGATGCCTCCTCAAAAAACAACCTCGGTATTTCAATTATAGGAACAGCTATTCATGAAGGCGCTGAAACGACCCTGTTCATCCGCGATGACGCCGTACGGTTCAACCCGTTTGAGCTTAAGGACGAGGGCAGCGAAAGCTCTGCCGCGCTTGGCATTAATATTGTAAAAAAGAAAGCAAAAGAATTCTTTTACAGACGTTACCAGGGATTTAACAACCTCGTGGTGAGAATGTGAGGAGTGTTTTTAATATGAGTACTGATACAAAAGAAAAACGCGCAAATACAAAAGTCTCAAAAGCTTCGGAAAAAGCAAATTCCACCAAAAATACTGACTCCGAGCCTGCGATGAAGCAGAAAATGCCCCTCGGGTGGAAAATCAGGCTGGCAATTCTCATCGCCGTTGCCACCTTAGGTACTGCTACGGTTATTTTCAGTTATAAAACTTATCAGTCCAGCCTTGAAACGCAGCTGATTGAGGCTGCAACATGCCTTGCGGAAACTATCGCCGCTCAGGTTAACCCTGACAGTGTTGATAAATACCTTGAAAGCGGTGAAACAGATGAGCAATACTTCGAAACGCGCGAGGCCATATGCAAAATCGTCCGAAATAATGAAATCGAGTATTCAGTCGTAACAAAACCGACAGAAGAAGGATTTTACTATCTGTATGACTCCGATGAATCCGACGAAGCGTTTCAACTAGGCGATTTTCAGGAATTTTACCCCGGCGATTTTCTTGATAACAAAGAAAATTTCCTTGCGGGAAACGAAATTACCCCAATTATAACAAATGAAGAATTTGGCTGGCTTCTTTCCGTTCTCGTTCCGATAAAGGACAACAACGGCACTATGAAGGCGTATGTGGACGTTGATATGTCAATGAACGAAATTAAAGACATGATGCGCAGCTTCCTCATCACAGAAATATTAATTATTGCAGGCGTGCTGATTATTCTTACCATAGTTGCTGATATTCTTGCAGGCAAACGTATCGTTAAGCCTATAAACAAACTGGCAGATGCCGCCGGTAAATTTGCCTCAAGTGAATCGCTTGACACCAAACGTGGGAATGTCATCAATCTCCGCGGCATGAACACCGGCGACGAAATTGAAAGACTTTACCGGTCCTTCCGTAAAATGGAGAAGGACATTTATAAGTATATTGACAATCTCACGGCCGTTACTGCCGAAAAAGAGCGTATCGGCGCAGAGTTGAATGTTGCAACAAAGATTCAGGAGGATATGCTCCCGTCCATCTTCCCCGCCTTCCCCGAAAAGCAGACGATTGACATTTATGCCACAATGCACCCCGCCAAAGAGGTCGGAGGGGATTTCTATGATTTCTTCATGGTTGACGACGACCGGATTGCGCTTGTTATGGCAGATGTATCCGGAAAAGGTGTTCCTGCAGCACTTCTGATGGTTATCGCAAAAACCATTATAAAATACCGCACGCAGATGGGCGGCAAACCCTCAGAAATCCTTGAATACGTAAATGACAGGCTATGCGAATCAAATGACTACCAATTCTTCGTAACCTGCTGGCTGTCAATTATAGATATAAAGACAGGCGAGGCAATCGCAGTTAACGCCGGGCATGAAAAACCTGCAATCAGACGACGCAACGGGGAATATGAACTTATCAGCGGCAGACACGGACTTCCTCTCGCCGCTATGGAAGGTACAAAATACCGCGATGTTGAGTACACTCTGAACCGTGGAGACAGCCTGTTCGTTTATACTGACGGGGTTACCGAAGCAACGGACGGCAATAATGAGCTCTTCGGCGAAAAACGCCTCACGGAAGCGCTTAACCTCAATCCCGGCGCAATGCCTAAGGATACGATTGATACTGTAGACAGGGTTATCAGTGAGTTCGTCGGAGATGTCCCGCAGTTTGATGACATCACGATGCTCGGATTCATGATGAAGGACGATTAAACGCTCATAATAAAATAAATGGTTATATCGCATAAAAGCAATCTGTATCATGAAAAATCAGGATACAGATTGCTTTTATTTTACATTATTACGGCACTTATTACGTTATTGCAGATATTTCGCCATCGTTTCCTTCAATTCAGAAATGTTAATCGGCTTGGAAACGTGATCATTCATGCCTGCCGCAAAGGATTTCCTTCTATCCTCAGCAAATGCGTTCGCAGACAATGCAATTATCGGAATATTTTCTATGCCGCTATCAAGCGCCCTGATTTTTTTCGTAGCGGTATACCCATCCATTATAGGCATCTGAATATCCATAAGAATAAGATCATAGTCCCCGGGCTTAGCCATCAGGAGCATATCATAGGCAATTGAACCATCTTCAGCCGTGTCCACAATAAATCCATTCTCTGCCAGAATCTCCTCGGCGATTTCTCTGTTCATTTCGTTATCTTCAACAAGAAGAATCTTCTTTCCTTCAAAGAAAAAATCCTTACGGATATCTGCTCGGGAACTATCTGCATGAATAACCTCACCTGTAACAGGATCCGTGAGCGTCTTTCCGGGCTGAATTTTAAACGGAAGCAGAACCGTAAAAGTTGTTCCCTCGCCCTGCCTGCTCTTAACTGTAATCTCCCCGCCCAGAAGATCCACGAATGATTTTACAACCGACATTCCCAATCCTGTTCCCTGAATACCGGAAACTGTTGACGACTGTTCTCTTGAGAACTGGTCAAAAACATGCTTTTGAAATTCCTCAGACATCCCTATACCATTATCTTCAAATGTATAGCGATAAATTCCTATACCGTTCTTTGCATCCTCGGCCTGCTCACAGGTTACCTTAACATCGCCTCCGCCGGGAGTATATTTTATGGCATTAGAAATAATATTTACAAAAATTCTCATGCATCGGTTAAAATCCGCATAAACGTATCTGTCTTTTATATTCAAAAAATTAAAGCTGAGATTAATATCCTTCGATGCAGCAAGCTCCTGCATTGTCGAATTAATATTAGTAAAGCTCAGATACACGTCCCCAGGCTGCTCTTCAATGTCAGCCCTGCCTGCTTCAATTCTGCTTACTTCAAGAACGTTATTAATAAGCGAAAGAAGCATCTGCCCCGCCTTATGGGTTTTATCAAGACAGTCAAGAACCTTTTCCTTATCGTCAATATGCTTGATTGCCATATTCGTAAAGCCCGTTATGGCGTTCATAGGCGTTCTTATATCGTGGGACATATTAAAGAGGAAAGTCGTCTTCGCGGCATTTGCTGCCTCTGCCATTGAAAGTGCCTGCTCAATACGCTTTTTATTCTCCGCTTCCTGTCGGATTCTCTCATCAACATAGAATACGCCAACAAGAAAATGCTTATCATTTCCTGTCTTTTTAACAACCTTTACTCTATACCATACGGGTTGACCGTTCTCTCCGGAAAGTCTGTAGTCAATCGTAAACTGACCCTGCGCCTCAAGTGTTGCCCCAATATATTCCTTATTGCTAAAAGTATCTCTTATTAAATCTCTGTCCTCGGGATAAACAACCTTTTCAACGTCCTTAAGCGTGTCAGCATAAAAATTTTTGCCCTTTTCCATCTTAACAAGAACATCTTCAAAATATGCCGTATCATATGAAAAAATATCGTACTTACCTGTTTCCCAGTCAACGTCAAATATCGCCTGGAAATTCTCAGAAAGTTCCATGACTCTTCCCATCTGCTCATGGAACTGCGAATCAAGCTCCGCCTTTTCCTGAAGCACCGCGTTTTCCATCTCCCGGCGAACCTGCTTATCTATGTTAAGTAATCCCATGATAACAATATCATGATTATCAGGCTTGTAAGCGAACTTAACGCGGTAATATTCCTCCTTACCGTTAAATAAGCTTCTTACGTCAAATTTATAACTTGAATACTTTTCAAGCTCCGCAATAGCAGTTTTAAAATCCGATTTTTCCCGGAACATCTGCATGTCATCAGGATGAACAGCAAGATTAAAAAAGCTGTCCAACCTCTCATATGGAGGCAGATTTTTATCAATTATCGCATCAAGCATATCAAATTTATCGGACTTCCAATAGCGCGTAACCGTCTTATCCTTCTGGTTAATAGCCGCAATATAGTCAAAGTCCTCAGCCATAGCAGATAAAACTGATGTAACCTCAAGCTGCTCTTTCTGCTTGGCAATAGCATCTGCCTGTTCTCTGCGAACCTGCTCGTCAATATTAAGGATTCCCAAAACAATAACGCGGGGATTGTCCTCCATATATGAGAATTTGAAACGATACCACTCCTCTTTGCCTTCATAAAAGACCGTCAAACAGTCAAATTTATAAACAGGGTTAATCCCAAGTTCTCTGGAAACAGCTTCCGGGGATGTTCTTTTCTTGAAGTCCTCCCAGTAATCCGGATGAACAATCGTTTTAAGGAAAATACCCATTCTCTCGTTTGAGGGAAGATTAATATCAATAGCATCAACAACGGTATGGCATTTTTTTGATGCCTGATATCTCGTTATAACACCTGTATCAAGGTTAATTGCACATATATAATCAAAGTCCTCAACCATTGAGGAAATAACAGACGTTGCTCTTTCGGATTCTCTGCTCTCAGCTATATTTCTTCTTATATCGCCGTAAATGATGCCTGCAGCTGTTTTAAGAACAAGAATATCCTGAGTGTTTATCCGGGGATTATCTACCCCGATAAAGCCTGAAATAACAGCATTCTTATACATCGGCGCAGTAATCAGACTATCAATCCCCTGCGGCTCGAGAATCTCATATGTAAGGCTGCTTTTTTCAACGTCACTATCCAATGACGATATATAGAAAGCTCCGTTTTTTTCGAACTCGTTTATCCAGAGTGTAACGCTCTCGATAGGAACATTCTGAAGATTATCTATTTCAGCCGTTACGCCTTCTCTGCACCATTCATATGTATTATCAACCGTCTTCCCGTCAGGGGTGATTTCAAAAACATACGACCTGTCTGCATCATAATACTGCGCCACGGATTTAAGCAACGCATTAATATCATCGGCAGACTCTGCAAGCGAATTTAAAAAACTTGCAGCGGCATCGAAAGACGACGTATTTTTGTAATTTTTCATTTTATCCTTATTATCGGGTTTCAATCTAAAATTCTCCCTTCAGGATATACTTTTAAGTAAATATTATAAGTATTTCGCCAAGGTTTCCTTCAGTTCAAGAATATTTACGGGTTTTGATATATGGTCATCCATTCCCGCCTCAAAGGATTTCCTTTTGTCCTCCTCAAACGCATTTGCAGATAAAGCTATTATCGGCATGCGTATACCTTTCGGAACCTTTATACCGCGGATAATCTTTGTGGCCTCATATCCATTCATGCGGGGCATCTGAATATCCATAAGAACTGCTTTATAGTAATAATATTCTCCTCTATCGGCAGTCTTTTTCAGCATCTCAACTGCTATATCACCGTCCTCTGCGGTTTCAACGATAACGCCCTCATCCTCAAGGATTTCCCTTGCAATCTCGCGATTCATCTCATTATCCTCAACGAGAAGAACGCGCATACCGTCAAGCGATATCACGCGCTGGGAGGTAGCTTCTTCTGCAGCCTTCGCGGCATTGGGGTTCCATTTCATCGGAAGCGAAAGCTTCATGGTTGTTCCCCCACCGGGCTTTGAGTCTATATCTATCATTCCTCCCATAAGGTCTGTAAATTTCTTGACAATTGACATCCCGAGGCCCGTGCCCTGAATATGGCTGACAGTTGACGTGTTCTCTCTCGAAAATTCGTCAAATATATGCTCGAGATACTCACCCGACATCCCTATACCTGTGTCCTTAACCGTGATTTCATAAAGCCCCCATCCCTCTTTTTCGTAAGGCTTTTCCTCGACATAATAATCGATGCTTCCACCCTCAGGAGTATATTTCACAGCATTTCCTATAATATTTGTTATTATCTGGTCAACGCGCGAAACATCCATAAGAACATCCTTATGTGCAATATCCCCGATATGCACAGTATACTTAATATTTTTATTATTGCAGTCAGCCGCGGCAATTGTTTCCATGCCTGAAGCCCTCTCAATAACGTCCGCTGGCTCCTCCGAAAGGATAACCTTGCCTGACTCTATTCTTGCCATCTCCAGAACCTGATTTACAAGCTGAAGAAGCTGACGGCCCGAAATCTCAATTTTATCAAGGCAGCTGTCAATCTGAGGATTATCCGAATACTTCTTCGCCATTGCTGTATAACCGATAATGGCGTTCATAGGTGTTCTTATATCATGGCTCATATTAAAGAGGAATGCCGACTTCGAGCTGTTCGCCGACTCCGCTTTTTCCCATGCTGACTTCAGCTGATTCTGATAAACGGTATTATACTTTGAATTAAGCCTTGAAGCGAGAACCATATATAATAGCAAAACGAATGCCAGAATTCCTATCATAAAAATTCCCGGATAATACTCTGCGAAATCCGTCAGACTTGAATTACTCACGAACCTTCCGCACCATTTATCCTTCAGCTCTGTCAAAAGCCCTTCGCGGCTGAGCTCTTTGATAACGCCATTTATCTCATCAAGGAGCTCCTGATTATCATTACTGACGCCAATTGAAAGATGCGAACCCGTAACCTCAAATGTTGCTTTTATATCCTTATAACCATTAGCCTTAATAATGCTGTTCCCCACAGGAAATTTTGCAATAACACAATCAAGCTCCCCGCTTTCAAGCGCTGCAAAAGCATCTGAATACGTTCTGAACGCTCTGCAGCTTTCCGAAAGATTGAAATCCTCAAGAGGATTAGCTCCCGCGATAATACCGATTTTAATCCCGTAAAGGTCCGATGCAGAAGCAACTCCTCCCTTGCTGAAGGCCGTCCAAGAATTGCTGACGACCGGAATAGAGTTCGCAATTCCCGCAAGATTCTCTTCAAAGGTCGTGCTCATTACGGCATCCGCTTCGCCGCTTCTTATCATCTCAAGGCATTCGCTGTAAGTTAAAAGCTTTATATCCACATTCATGCCGAGCCTGTTGGCAATTTCATTAATAAGCTCAACATCGTGGCCCGTGGGATTTCCTTTTGCATCCCTGAATGAAAACGGGGCATAGTCATAGTCCATAACGGCCGTAAAAGTTTCGTCAAAGCAGTTTTCAGCTTTAATGTTAACCGACGGCTCACGGCTGAAGGAGCCCGCCATAAACAAAATGAAAAAAGAAATAATTATTACGATTGCAATTCCTGTTATGGCTAAGGCATAGCGTGCTCCGGGGCTGCTTATTCCCTCGCTGCCTGTTTTCCCGGTATTTAATTCTTCTTCAGGCAATTTGCTCATTAATACGTTATAAACCGTTCCTTTATAAGTATTTCGCCAGCGTTTCCTTTAATTCATTAACGTTCAGAGGCTTGGTTATATAGTCATTCATCCCAGCCTCTATTGCCGAAACCTTATCCTCCGCAAAGGCATTTGCAGTAAGTGCAACAATAGGAATATCTGCAACACCGTTTGCAAGCGCTCTTATTGCGCGGGCTGCATCAAGCCCGTTCATAACCGGCATACGGATATCCATAAGGATAAGGTCAAATTCGCCGGGATTTGCATCGCTCATAATTTCAACGGCAAGCTTTCCGTTAATTGCAGAAGAAATCTCAATTCCTTCAGCTGAAAGAATGCTCGTTGCAATATCTAAGTTGTCCTCGTTATCCTCAACAATAAGAATCTTCTTTCCGGATAAGTCATAACCCTTCTCTTTCTCAGCTTTCTGAATTTCATCCGTCTCAGTTGCGCATAGCTCTTTAAGCATCTTAGAAAGATCTGACTGGAATACGGGCTTAGAAATAAATGCCGTATAAGGCATATCTGCCGCGCCTTCTGCCCCGAGACGCACTCTCTCTATACCGGCTCTGACCATCTCTAAAGCGTCATCGCCGTCCTCAGCCGTTTCGACAATGAAGCCCTCTTCCTCTAAAATTTCCTGCGCTATCTCGCGGTTCATCTCGTTGTCCTCAACAAGCAGAATCCGCTTACCCTTAAAATCGTATTCCTTCTCGAAGCCGGCTCTTTCAGACTCCGCCTCGCACAGCTTAAAGGTGCAGTTAATAACAACCTCAGTTCCCTCACCCTCGGCGGACTTGATGTCAATATTTCCTCCCATCATGTCCACTATATTCTTCGTTATCGCCATGCCGAGGCCCGTTCCCTGAATACCCGAAACCGTTGAGGAATTAACTCTCGTGAACGGGTCAAATATCTCCCCGACGAACTCCTTGCTCATCCCTATTCCGTTATCCTTAACAAGGAACTCATAATCTGCGTAGCCGTTATCCGCTACAGATTTCTGCGCAACGCGGAGCGAAATCGTCCCGCCGAAATGCGTATATTTAATTGCGTTTGAAAGGACATTCAGAAGAACCTGATTCAGCCTGAGTCTGTCACACAAAATGTTCTCATCAGTAATATCTGCGAAACCGACAACGAAATTCAGCTGCCTGGATTTGATGTCAGCCTGAACAATACTCTTTAAAACCTGAATAATATCGTAGATATTCTCAGGCTTTTCCTCAATACTCATTTTGCCCGACTCAATCCGGGACATATCCAGAACATCGTTAATGAGCGAGAGCAGGTGATTTGACGACTGCCCGATTTTCCTTAAGTAATCCTGAACCGCCGTTTTGTCGTCAATATGATTCTCCGCCAGATTCGTGTATCCGATTATGGCATTCATAGGCGTGCGGATATCGTGGGACATGTTGTTGAGGAAGGTCGTCTTCGCGCGGTTTGCCGACTGTGCCATAGAAAGCGCGTCCTCAAGCTGCTTCTGCTGATTTTCCAAAAGCTCGTTCTGCTCCGTGAGCTGCGTTTTCTGCCTGAAAAGCTGCTCGTTCTGGTCCGAAATCTGCAGGCGGAGGCTCTTCTGAAGCTCGAGGTCCTCGCGCAGCCGAACGCGGTTTTCAACATAGATAATATCCATCGCCAGCGCCTGCCCGACGAAGTAGAAGGACGGCAGATCCTCAAATAATATCTCCATTAAAGTCGTAACAACCGTGAACGCCATATATATCAGAAGCGTCCCGAAATTCCTTTTTCCGAGCTTCTTCCTGTTCGCAAGAATATAAACAAGGAGATACACGATAAAGACCATCTGGAACATTGAAAGCCCGTCCGTCCAGGGGCCGTATTCGAAGACCGCATCAACGTACGTAAACGTCTTTCCCAAAAACGCTCCGACTATTGCAACTATACTTTCAATAATCCCGAGCGCGAGAACAATTTTGGCGTGGATATATGACGTCGGCGTTTTCTCGTCAAGAAGGGCCGTCACGTAAAACATGAACGCTGATATTATCCAGCTGCCCACCGCATAAGAAAGCATATTGCAGGCAAACGTAAGCCCTGCCCATTCAGTAACCCCGTCAAACGCGTAGGATTCCGCCTCGATTGCCAGGGCGGCCATGGTCATATAAAGGCACAGCGCGCAGAGCTTATCCTTCAGCGAGCGCTTCTCTCTTGAAAGAAATTCTTCGAGGGAAAGCACAAGCATAAACATAAGCGACGTGCATTCCATTATTAAAATCAGATAATCTTCAAACATCCGAGTCCTCCGGTAATAAATGATGCAGTCATCCATGACTAAACCCGAAAAATCCGCCGTGCGAGATTATTCCAAGTGCCAATATATCACTTAAAAAGCTTTATATCATTTTACAAAGTGACTTTTATATAATCCTCATATCCCTGCAACAGGAATAGAAAAATCCTGACTTAAAAACTTTTCAATTGAATCCCTGCAGCCTTCAGATATACTGCTTATTCTTCCTTTATCTTTCACAAGCGGGTCTATATATCTTTTTTTAGATGAAATAACCCTTGCTTCACCCGGCTTCTCATCAGGCGGTACCATTTTTGATAAAGCCCTGAATCTGTTCCATACCACAGACGTATCAATTGAATTGACTAGCTTTGTTATAACATCATCCTCGGTCCCGTATAAATCCTTCCTTGAAATAACGCCGCATTCAATTCCGTACTTCAGAACATCTGCGAGTTTCTGCATTGCAAATCTGTCCTCCGGAGATACATAAATATACGAGCACTGCAAGGAAAGATACGTGAATTCCTCAGCTACATCTATCGTAGTAAAAGCTATTTCATCCTCATTATCTTCGTTTTTTGTCACGCATAAATCCCTGTACATTCTGGCTGCATCATCAGCAAGACATATATTAAAATTAATTCCGTTTGATAACGTATACTCAAGTCTGTCAGCAGAAAGACGGGGAGAATTATTATCTGCTATCGGATACATATGATAATCCGATACCTCCTCAGGCTTTATTTTAAGCCCGGAAAGGCAGCTTACAATCTCCTTCGAAGAACGGATAATTAATGCAGTTCCGTCCTCGGTTGATTCCTGTGTTTCATAATCCCCGTTCAGGAAATCCACAGTATGAGCGAAAACAGGTGATGCTATATCATGCAAAAGCGCCGCTATCGTAGCCTTTTCATCCTCCGAAAAATGCCATGTTATAAGCGCCGCGCCTATGCTGTGAACATACCTCGAGCACGGTATTATTTTCTTGAAAATCTCAAAAGATGTATATTCGCATCCGCAATCCATTCCAACCTTTTTCAGCCTCTGCATCTCAGGAGCAGCGGCAATATCCGAAATAAACCCGGGTATATAATCATTATAAATGCTTAAATATTCCATATTCCTCTTTATCCCAAAATTCCTGAAAAATACTGCTCCCGCTCTGCTCCTGAAAGCCCGAGAATATCTGAAAGATTTCCTGCCACATTAGCCGCATATCCGTTCTCAAAAAATTTTCTGAGAAGTCCGACATACGCCTGCCATTCATCAACAGTCATATTATATCTTGCTCTGTCACGTTCAATTTCAGGTGACAGCTGACTGCAAAGATTATCAATTGTCTCAAGAACATGGCTATCTGAAAAACTCTCTGTTAAGCCTTCTGCAAATCTCTTTAGCAACCTGTCTCTGAATTCATCATTTCTGCAAAGGGCCTTTGCCATATCTGTTAAATACTGAAACGGTTTGGCAAAACCCGTAAAGACATCATTCACAGCTCCGTAATTATTATAGAACGTCAAATCCTGATCGTAAAAAGCAAATCTCCAAAGCCCGTCCCCTTCAGTTGAAGAAAACGTCTTGACATTATTATACATATCGGTATTTCCGCCATAAGACTGCAGAAATATAAAATCAATAACATTATCCATATCGAAAAGTTCACACGCCTCAGCATACTTTTCAGAATCAGTCATATCATTTTTACGGAAAAACTCAAATGCATAATAGAGAGGCGTATCATATTCAGGATTAGCTCTGACCGACGTTACCGAATCCTTGGAAACCCCAAGCCAATCAGCAAAAAACTTATTATTCATATCCTGCTTTATTGAATAAATACCCCTATATTGACCGTTAATATACAAAACGCAATAAATATTACTTTGCGTAGGCATTTCAGGACTGAACTCATGGCATAGCGTTTCCATCATCTCATGGCGGACGCATGACCCCTGAAATGACCAATCCTGCCCCGCCCTTAACAAAAGCGACGAATACTCCGTAATTCCGTTATTGAATAAGTCAAGTCCTTCAATATCCGAGCTGCCGTATCTATCCGTAAAATAAACCCCGTAATTTTTCTTCATAGGGTCAAGCACAGCCGTAAAGCCTTTTAATCTTATAGCGCATGACTTTGAAAAAACTTCACTGTCGCCTTCATACATTGCCACGTTTCCACCACATTCAATAAACTTATTCTCAGAGAAATTGAACGTATTGAATTCAGCAAAATTCTCTCCGACGAGACTGACAACAGGCATTGTATGACCTTCATTTATAAAGAAACTGAATGTAGCCAGACGGCTCCTGCAGCCTTCATCTTCATATGTTACGGCACGGAGTATTGAAGTCTCAGTAAGCACCAGAGGCTCCGTATACAGCGTTAAACTGTTTTTCGAAACATCTCCGCCAAGAGTATAATAAACCTGACCGCGGCCTGACGGGTCAGAAAGCTCAACGGTTATGCTCTCAACACCATCGTATTGCCCGCTCGGCGTTGATGAAACAGGCGAACATGCAACATATAATTTCCCGTCAGAATTTACTTTCCCGGGAGAAGGTTCTTCAAAATAAAGATTTCCATCCGCGCCGTCCATTCTGCCGAAGCTCCCGTTTACGGGCATATTATGAAATGCAATATAATCAATAAGCTCTTCACTTTGATTACTCAAAAAAACATGCTCAGATTCACTGGAAAGAGAAAACGGAGCACATAAATACCCTGACCCGTTTTCAGTTCCGTCAAAATCCGAATCACAATAAATGACAACATATTCCCCTGCTTTCAGAGAATACTCAGGAATTCTGAAAAGAAGATGATTCGAATTTTTATCTGAAATATAATAATCGGAAAGATTCACCGTCTCATCGGAGATATTCCGTAATTCAACCCAATCCCTGTAAGAATTCTTTATAAAAAGCCCTGATTTTGAATTAGCAGTACATACTTCACTTATAATAACAGGACCTAACGGTGCTTTTTCGGTCTTTATATACTCTTTATAGCCCTCAACAGAATTTTCAAATCCCGGAGTTACAAGCATAATCCCGTCATCTTTAAAAGAAGATACCGCAGATTCATCCGAATCAAGCCGTTCAAGCGAAAGCTCCGATACAGCTTTTCCATTCGGGTCAAGAAGATATACGGTTTCTCCTGCAGAAAGAGAAAAATCAGTTGTAAGTCCGCCTGAAGCTCCAGCCCAAACGAGAAGATATTCATCAGGTGCAATAGACATATCTTCAAACTTCCAGTAACCGCCGCCATCAGAAAGGCACCAGCCATCAAGAGGAATCTCCTTGTCAGAACTGTTGTGAAGCTCAATCCAGTCAGGAAATGAACCGTCCTGAGCCTGCACCGTCGCGGTGTTTTTTGCCATAGCTTCAGTTACTGAAAGGCTCGCGGCTTCAAATGAATAATCAACCGGCTCAGGCGTAATAACAGGCTTCGGAGTTATCTCCGCTGAAATCACTTCCGGCTGGGCAGGCATAGCAGATTCTGCAGTTTCACCTGCCGTCCTCAATCTTATAATATAAACTAAAGCTGCCGCTTCAATTAGCAAAACAGCACCCGCAAGTATAATGATACCTGCAGCTTTCTTATTCAGTTTATTCTCCGGTTTATTCATCACTATTATTATAACACATATCAGATTTAAGTCAAAGCGAGTCGCTGTTTTTATATAACTATCTGTTTTCAGGAAAAAAACAATTGAAAATATATATATTATAGTGTAGAATATTAAAAGTTCGCTTTATTAAACTAAAGAATTAATGCGGCAAAGCAATTTTCTGAAAGAGAGGTGAAGAATGTGACAAGATACATAATAAAACGTATTCTTCTGGCCATACTGACAATTCTTGTTATATGTGCCTTAACATTCTTTGTAATGCATGCTGTTCCGGGCGGTCCTTTCAACAAGGAAAAAGCTTTGAGCGAAGCAACAATAAACGCGCTCAATGCCAGATACAACCTTGATAAACCGCTGTTTACGCAGTTCATGCTTTGGATGAAAGGAATGCTCCGCGGAGATTTCGGTGTATCCCTTAAAAACGGCCGTGATATTTCAGCTATTATCGGCGAATCCTTCCCGATTTCCTGCAGGCTCGGCTTAACGGCTGTTATAATCGCTTTAATCCTCGGAACTATCTTCGGCAGCATCGCAGCTCTTTGCCGCAACAGGCTTCCCGACAGAATTATTGTGTTTTTTTCAACATTATTTACGGCTGTCCCGAGCTTTGTTCTTGCAACGCTCCTGCTGCTCGTATTCAGTATAAAACTTGGCTGGTTCCCCGTCTGGAGTGCCAGTCAGACAAGCTACACTCTGCCTGTTATCGCTCTTGCAGCATATCCTATGGCTTATACCACAAGACTTGCAAAGACCTCTATGCTTGACGCCCTCTCGCAGGACTATATAAGAACCGCAAAGTCCAAAGGCGTTCAGAAATGGAAAATTATTTTCAAGCATGCGCTGAGAAATTCCCTGATTCCTATCATAACATATGCCGGGCCTGAAATTGCTTATATAATCACCGGTTCAATGGTAGTTGAAACCGTATTTACGGTCGGAGGAATCGGAAGCAAGTTCGTATCGTCCATCGGCAACCGTGATTACACCATGATTATGGCAACAACCGTATTCCTTGCAACTTTAATGGTTATCGCCAATCTCATATGCGATTTACTTTACAAAGTAGTAGATCCGCGTATCAAATATGACTGAGGAGGTTAACATGGCTGATAAATTGAAAAAAAATATTTTAAGCGCCCAGATTGACCTCTCAAAGTTCTCCCCTGCTACTGAAGACGAGAAAAAGCAGCAGGAGGTTATGAGCGAAAGTGTCACTTTCTTTAAAGACGGCATCAGAAAGCTTTTCAAAAACCCGCTTGCAGTTATAAGTATTATCGTACTTCTTGCTATAATTATTACTATCATAGTTGCTCCTTTAATTGTTCCTTACGGTTACGAGGAAATGCTGTCTATCGGCAACAAGCGTGACAAAGGCGCGAAAAACCTCCCGCCGTTTACTTACAGCAAAGCGGAACAGGAATATATTGCTCAGGGGAATTACCGTTTCCCGCATATATTCGGAACTGACGAGCAATGCCGTGACTATTTCATTAGGGTTATCTACGGAACAAGAGTTTCTCTTATTGTCGGCTTCTTTGCAAGTATCATTGTTCTTATAATCGGTATGCTTTACGGAAGCATATCAGGATATCTCGGAGGCAGAGTTGACCTCATCATGATGAGAATCGTTGATATCATCTATTCGCTTCCCGATATGCTGATTATCATTCTTCTGTCAGTTGTATTTAACGAAATCATGAGATTCAGCCCCGGAACATTTCTGGCAAGAATCGGAACAAACATGATTTCAATGTTTACGGTATTCGGTCTTCTTTACTGGGTGACAATGGCCCGCCTTATCCGCGGCCAGATTCTTTCCATAAAGGAAAACGAATATATCCTCGCCGCAAAGGCAATCGGAGCAAAGCCCGGAAAAATAATCAAAAAGCATATCCTTCCGAACTGCCTGAGCGTTATCATTATTTCAACAGCCCTGCAGATTCCCTCTGCAATCTTCACTGAAAGCTATCTGAGCTTCGTAGGCCTTGGCGTTCAGGCTCCGATGCCGTCGCTTGGCTCTCTTGCAAACTCCGCAAGAGCGGGTCTTCAAAGCTATCCGTATAAACTGGTCTTCCCGGCAATCATGATATGCCTTATAGTTCTGAGCCTTAACCTTCTCGGCGACGGGCTCCGTGATGCCTTTGACCCGAAACTTAAGAGGTGATAAAAATGAGTGAACATCTTTTAAGCGTACAAAACCTTCATACGTCCTTCACCACCGATTCAGGTGAGGTTCATTCCGTAAACGGCGTTTCCTTCAATCTTGACGAAGGTGAAACCCTCGGGATAGTAGGAGAATCAGGTTCGGGGAAATCAGTCACGGCATACTCAATTATGCAGATTCTTGCAGATAACGGAAAAATCACTGACGGGCAGATTCTCTATAAAGGCGAAAACATCGTTGAATGGCCTGAAAGCAAACTCTGCAATTTCAGAGGCAAATGCTGCTCTATCGTTTTCCAGGACCCGATGACGTCTTTAAACCCCGTATTTACGATTGGCAATCAGCTCCGCGAAGCAATCGAGCTCCACACTGACCGCCGCGGGAAAGAATCCATTGCCAGGGCAATTGAAATGCTCGAGCTCGTCGGAATCAACGAGCCCCAGAGGAGAATTAAACAATATCCTCATGAGCTGTCAGGAGGAATGCGCCAGAGAGTTATGATTGCAATGGCTCTTGCATGCGAGCCTGATATTCTCATAGCCGATGAACCGACGACCGCGCTTGACGTTACTATTCAGGCCCAGATTCTCGAGCTTATGGCAGACCTTCAGAAAAAGCTCGGCATGGCCGTTATTCTCGTTACGCATGACCTCGGTGTAATTGCCGATATGTGCGACAACATAATCGTTATGTACGGCGGAAGAATCTGCGAGCGCGGAACAGCCGATGAAATCTTCTATAATCCTAAGCATGAATATACGAAAGGTCTTTTGCGTTCTATCCCCAATGCTACGAACATGAAGCAAAAGCTCGTTCCGATTTCCGGAACGCCCATTAACATGCTCAATCTCCCTGATGGCTGCGCATTCTGCCCGCGCTGTGATGCGGCAATGAAGATATGCCTTGAAGCTCTCCCCGAGGAGATTGACATTAATGAAAACCATAAAGCTGCATGCTGGATGAATCTCAAGCCTGAAGGAGGTGCTGATTGATGAACGAAGCTTTAATAAAAGTTGAAGATTTAAAACAGCATTTCCGCATTAAAACCGACTTCGGCCGTGCCGCCGTCTTAAAGGCTGTTGACGGTGTTTCATTTGAAATAGGAAACGGCGAAACTCTGGGGCTCGTTGGAGAATCCGGCTGCGGAAAGACAACAGTAGGCCGCACAATTCTCAGGCTTTATGAACCTACTGCAGGAAAAATTTTCTTTAACGGTAAAGAAGTGACTAATAAAAACATCACACCGCTGCGTAAAGAAATGCAAATGGTATTTCAGGATCCCTACTCATCTCTCGACCCCAGAATGACTGTTGAAGATATCATCGGTGAACCTCTGGACGTCCACAAGCTTTATTCAAACAAAAAAGAACGCCGCGAAAAGATTCTTGACCTTATGGAACTTGTAGGCTTAAATGCCGAGCATGCCACGCGCTATGCGCATGAATTCTCAGGCGGTCAAAGACAGCGTATTGGAATTGCCAGAGCTCTTGCCGTCAATCCGAAATTCATCGTCTGTGACGAGCCCGTATCCGCGCTTGACGTTTCAATTCAGGCTCAGGTTATCAATATGTTTGAAGACCTTCAGGAAAAGCTTGGCGTTGCATACCTTTTCATTGCTCACGACCTTCTCGTTGTTCACCATATTTCAAACAGAATCGCTGTTATGTATCTCGGAAAAATAGTTGAAATAGCTAATGCCGACGAGCTAAACGGCAACCCTGTTCATCCTTATACGACCTCTCTTCTCTCAGCTGTTCCTATTCCCGACCCGAAAATCACGAGAGCAAGAAAAAGAATCGTTCTTGAAGGAGATGTCCCGAGCCCGTTAAATATGCCATCCGGATGTTCATTCAGAACCCGCTGCCCCTATGCAACAGAGCAGTGTGCTATGGAATGCCCTGCCCTTGAAGACCGTGGAAATGGGCATTTAGTTGCATGCTGGAATAAGTAATACCCTGCTTTTTTGTATAATATTACAATTTTGTTATCTTATACTTGCAAAATATGCAGGTAAATGATATATTTATCATGAAAATTCTTTAGCGAATTAAATTGCTACAAAATCATTAATTGTCAGCATTCGCTACAGAAAGTAAAATGGAGGATTTGATATGAAAAAAATCATCGCATTGCTTCTCGCTGTAGTTATGGTTTTCGCGCTTTGTGCTTGCGGAAAGACTGCTACTGAAGCCCCCAAAGAAGAAGCTCCTGCTGAAGAAGTCAAAGAAGAAGCTCCCGCAGAGGAAGCTAAAGAAGAGGCTCCTGCAGAAGAAGCAAAGGAAGAAGCTCCTGCTGAGGAAGAAACCCCTGATGCTAAAACCTTAGTATCCAAGAGTTTCATCGACCCTCTGAACGATTGGGCAAAGTATGACGAGCTCATCGCTTCTATCAAGACTGAGACTGATACTGCAAAGCGTACCCAGATGATGCATGATGCAGAAGAAATTCTCATGTCCAACTACTGCGTTCTCCCTCTCTACTATTACAATGACGTTTATCTTATGAAGGACTATGTCTCCGGTATCTATGCAAACCCGTTTGCAACCAAGTTCTGGATGTACAGCACTCTTTCCAATGATTCCGATACTCTCCGCATCTGCCTCGCTTCAGAGCCTGACTACCTCGATCCTGCTCTTAACAGCTCTGTTGACGGCGCATGCCTCGCTGCAAACAGCTTCTCCGGTCTTTACACCTATGATGCTGATAACAACACCGTTCCCGCCTGCGCAACAGGCTACGAGCTCTCTGAAGACGGCCTTACCTACACCGTAACTCTTAAAGAAGGCCTTAAGTGGTCCGACGGAACTCCTCTTACCGCAAAAGACTTTGAGTATTCCTGGAAGCGCGCTGTTGCTCCTGAAACCGCTGCTGACTATGAGTACATGTTCTCCGGTTTTGACGGATATGAAGACGGCAACCTGAACGTAACTGCTGTTGACGATACAACTCTCAAGTTCGTTCTTGCTGCTCCCTGCGCTTATATGGAAGACCTTATGGCATTCCCGACCTTCTACCCCGTATGCCAGGCATACGTAGAAGCTAACTCCACTCCTGATGCTCCGGGCGCATGGTGCCAGGAGGCAGGCTTCGTTTCCAACGGTGCATACGTCTGCACGGGCTGGAATCACGACACATCCATGACCTATGAAAAGAACCCCAACTGGTATGATGCAGACAAGGTTACCGTTAACAAGGTTGAGTTAATGCTTTCTGATGACGATACCGCTATCTTCGCAGCATACAACGCTGGCGACCTTGACCTGGCCGACTCCGTTCCTACTGATGAAATCAAGAACCTTCTTGACAATCCTGAGTTCTACATTGTTGACGAGCTCGGAACCTACTATGCAGCATTCAACTGCAAGAGCGCTCTCTTTGACGGCAAGACTCCTGAGCAGGCAGCTTGCATGAGAGAAGCATTCTCAATTCTCATTGACCGTGACTACATCTGCGAGAACGTTGGCCAGACCGGTCAGGTTGCAGCTAACAGCTTCCTGCCTCTCGGCATGGCAGACGGCAATGGCGGAATCTTCAAAGCGAATGCTGAGGACGGCTACTTTGATGCTTACGGCATCAACAATGACTACGATGCAACTGTTGCAAAAGCAACTACTCTCCTCAAGACAGCAGGCTTCAAGTTTGATGAAAACGGCAAGCTCTCCTCCGAGACTCCGATTGATGTTGAATACCTCACCAACAACACCTCCGGCCACATTGCAGCAGCTGAAGCAATGCAGCAGGACCTCGCAGCTGTCGGTATCAACATGACTATCCAGTCTCAGGATTGGAACGTATTCCTCGAGGAACGCAAGCAGGGCAACTATGACTTCGCACGCGAAGGCTGGATTGCTGACTTCAACGATCCTATCAATATGCTCGAGATGTGGACCACCACTTCTGGCAACAACGACTGCCAGTTCGGCCGCGTTGAGGGTTGGGACGCATAAGTTCAGCTACCCTGAAATTGCATAAATAATTATCAGCCCCCCGCAATTTTGCGGGGTGCTTTCTTATTGCGCTTACTGTATTATACTTATTGCAAAAAGCCTGCAGGCATTAACCTGCAGGCTTTTTATACTTTATGCTTAATAACTAATATTTATTACTTGGACTTTATATAGCTGTCAATTGATTTTGCGGCAGTCTTTCCTGCGCCCATTGCCATAATAACGGTTGCAGAACCGGTTGCTGCATCTCCTCCGCAGAATACGCCCTCTCTTGCCGTTGTTCCGTCAGGAGCCGTTTCAATTGCGCCCTTGGGAGTTGCAACGATTCCGGGAGTCGTCGTTCTTATAAGCGGATTCGGGCTTGTTCCGATTGCAATGATAACTGCATCAACAGGCAAAACCCAGTTAGAACCTTCAACGGGAATCGGCTTGCGGCGTCCTTTTTCATCAGGCTCGCCAAGCTCCATCTTCTGAAGCTCTATTCCCTTAACCCTGCCGTTTTCATCTCCGACGATAGCAACAGGATTATTAAGAAGCCTGAACTGAATTCCTTCAGCCTCAGCATGCTCAACCTCTTCTTTTCTTGCAGGAAGCTCATCGCGGCCGCGCCTGTAGCAGATATAAACCTCGCCGTCTCCCAAACGCTTTGCAACGCGCGATGCGTCCATTGCGACGTTTCCTGCTCCAACAACTGCAACATCATGGAACTTCTTAAGAGGCGTATCGTAATCATCGCGGTAAGCCTTCATAAGATTCGTACGGGTTAAAATCTCGTTTGCAGAGAAAACTCCCATAAGATTCTCGCCAGGAATATGCAGGAACTGCGGAAGCCCTGCGCCTGATGCAATATAAACCGCCTCAAAGCCGTCCTCAAACAGCTCATCTATTGTTTCAGATTTACCGATAACTGCGTTATAAACTATTTTAACGCCCATCTCTATAAGCTGCTGAATCTCAATATTAACAATCGCCTTCGGAAGCCTGAACTCAGGAATACCGTAAACAAGAACTCCGCCTGCCTTATGGAAGGCTTCAAAAATTGTTACGTCATATCCCATACGGCGTAAGTCACCTGCACACGTTAATCCCGAAGGACCTGAACCTACGATTGCAATCTTATGACCGTTTTCTTTTATTTCAGCTTTTTCCCCGCTATCGCCGTGAGCAATATGATAATCAGCAACAAATCTTTCAAGACGGCCAATCGCAACGCTCTCGCCGTTTTTACCCCTGACGCATTTTGACTCACACTGCTTTTCCTGCGGGCACACTCTTCCGCAGATTGCAGGAAGCGTATTCATATCCTTAAGAATCGTGTAAGCCTCATCAAATTCCCTTGCGGCAACCTTTGCAATAAACTCAGGAATTCTGACGCTTACCGGGCAACCCGTGCGGCACTGCGGATTCGGGCAGTTAAGACATCTGTTTGCTTCGGCAACTGCATCCTCTTCGCTGTAGCCTAACGCAACCTCATCAAAATTATGAATGCGGACCGAGCAATCCTGCTCAGGCATTACATGCTTAACCTTTGACATATCAGCCATTTCTCTTGCCTCCTGTCATCCGGCAGATGTGCTTTGCAGCTTCATCCTGCTCATCTTTATAAAATGCGGCTCTCTTGATAAGAGAATCAAA
>R21__coassemble_157_pt1 | contig 57497 bp, 50 predicted proteins | sample R21__metabat2_high_PE_032 | metagenome-assembled genome bin R21
GCTCAGGCGGTGGCAGTTAAGGAAATGGAGCAGCGCGCAAAGGATGAGGCTGAGGAGCACGCCCGCGAGATTATTGCAACGGCAATTCAGCGCTGCGCGGCAGACCATTCAAGCGAAATTACGGTATCGGTCGTCCCGCTTCCGAATGACGAGATGAAGGGACGCATTATTGGCCGCGAAGGCCGCAATATAAGGTCTATTGAAACTCTGACGGGATGCGATCTTATTATTGACGATACTCCCGAAGCAATTACGGTTTCGGGCTTTGATCCCGTAAGAAGAGAAATTGCAAGGCTCGCGCTTGAAAAGCTTATTACTGACGGAAGAATCCATCCGGCACGCATTGAAGAGATGGTTGCAAAAGCTCAGAGAGAGGTTAATGCAACTATTAAGTCCGAAGGTGAAAGGGCGATGTTCGAGACTGATATTCACGGGCTTAATCCGGAAATCGTCCGTATGCTCGGCCGTATGAGATACCGCACAAGCTACGGGCAGAACGTACTGAATCATTCAATTGAGGTCGCCCATATTGCAGGTCTTATGGCAGGAGAGCTGGGAGTGGATATTCAGACAGCAAAAAGAGCAGGTCTTCTCCACGATATAGGCAAGAGCATTGACCATGAGGTTGAAGGTTCGCATGTTGCAATAGGCGTTGATCTTTTACGCAAGTATAAAGAGAATGAGGATGTTATTCACGCTGTTGAAGCTCACCACGGAGATGTTGAGCCGCATACCGTCATAGCATGCATTGTTCAGGCGGCTGACGCGATTTCAGCTTCCCGCCCCGGCGCACGCCGCGAGAATATTGAAAATTACGTTAAGAGGCTTGAAAAGCTTGAAGAGATTTCAAAGAGCTTCCCGGGAATTGAATCGTCATATGCAATTCAGGCAGGCCGCGAAATTCGTGTTATGGTTAAGCCTGAAGAGGTTAATGAGGACCAGATGGTTCTTCTTGCCCGCGAAATAGCTCAGAAGATTGAAAATGAGATGACGTATCCCGGTCAGATAAAGGTACATGTCCTCCGGGAAACAAAGGCTGTAGATTACGCAAAATAATGAATACTGAACGGCACCTGAAATACGGGTGCCGTTTTTTAAAAAAAGGAGATTATTATGAAGCTTAATAAACTGTTATGTGTTTTTATGGTTCTGGCGATGTGCATATCAATTGCGGCGTGCTCGGTGGGAGAAGCAAACGGGGAGGCATCAGCTCAGGCGACGGCGGAGCCTGTTCAGGAGACTGAAGAGGCAATAACCGAAGAGCCTAAAGGAATGATGACCGGTATGCCGAATCCTCTTCATGAGGCATGCTATGATGATGTTCTTAATGAGATAGGGGTGGCACTTCCCGCGCCGACGTTCGCGCACAGCGTTTCATGGTTTACTTATGATACCAAGCCTGCAATCGGGGAGATGCGCTTCCAGGTCGGAGAGCAGAATTATAATTACAGGGTGTGCTCTGCATTAAAATTTGACGATATTTCGGGAATGTATTATACATGGACAGTTTCTTCAACTGAAAAGGTTGATTATAATGATGCAACCGTTTCGGTTATTCCCGGAGAACAGGGAATAATCCAGTGGTATGACGCAGCTCCGGGACTAATGTACTCACTGTCAGTTGATTCCGGGGCGGATTCCGCGGCTCTTGCGGAGATGGCTAATAAGATTTATCAGCCGACTCAGGGTGAAGCTGACGGAGATTTTAGCGTGGACGGAACGCTTTACGGAAATGTTATTTCAGCCACGAATAATGATTTCTATCTGAACGTTAACGGAATGGGTATTCATTTCCTGATTTCGAAGAGTACGGTTATTAATACGGCGTACTTTGATACGGGCGATTACCTGTGCGTTTCATACCACGGAGAGCTTATGAACGACCCGACAGCTGTTCAGATTGATAAGATTCAGGTAGTATATCCTACTGTGGCTCCGCAACCGACGGCTCATCCTACCGCTCAGCCGACAATTGAGCCAATGCCCATTATCAGTCCTGTTCCCAATCCCATGATTTCCGGTACGGGTTATCTTGACAGCTGGGGAGCATGGTGCGAACTCAGTCCGGACGGAGGAATCCCTGTAACGCTTTCAACGGACGGCTGCAATATTATGCCGGGATATTTTCCGCATGCAGGAGATTACGTATCATTCACGTATAATTCAGGGCTTGGAACACTGACGGATATTTCTCCGCTTGTTCTTTATAATCAGGGAGACGACCCGGTGGTTTTAGATCAGGGCGGAGATACTCCTGATATCGGAAGCGGAGTTATAGTCGGATCGGATAGCGGTCCGGCAATCGGAATGGGAGCGACGTATACAGGATAACCGGGTATATTACAGAGATTTAAAGCAGCCGGCGCATTTTGCGCCGGCTGTTTTTAGCATACAGGTTTACGTAAAATTCTTTAATCAAATTGTAATAATATGCTTGCAAAATGTAACCGGAGATGATATTATACAGTATAGAAAATAATGCCTGATTCGGAGGATTTTTAATATGGCTAACGAGTATGTTTCAAAGCATTCAAAGGAGAGCTCCGTACCAAGGAAAAAAGCAAAAAGGCGCGGAAAGTCTGCAGGAGTTGTTATTATTCTCCTGTTAATAATCTTAATTGCTTTGGCAGTACTTTTATATGTTTTAACAACAGCTTTTGGGATTGAAATTCCGGGAGTTTCATCTCTTACGGGACTTTTCGCAAAGGCAACTCCGACGCCTCAGCCGACCGTTGAAGTGACGGCTGAGCCGGTTGCAACTCCCAAGCCCACGCCGGAACCTACACCGGACCCGACACCGGAACCGGCGCTTGTATTCCAGTCTGCGTACAAGACTATAGATGCTGAGAATAAATATCTTTCAGCAGATGCGGCCTTTGACGGCGGATTTTATGCTAAATCATGGAAGATAGCAGATGACGGCTTTACGTATATTTATCAGATTTCCAGAATTTCAAATGACGGAACTGTTACGCCGCTTTCATCTTATAAGGCTATGGACGGAATTAAGAATCCTGATAACTGGTCAAATTTCTATTCGTCTTCCGAGCTTACAGGTATTGCAGTTGACAATAGCGGTAATGCTGTAGCGCTTGAGTGCGTTATTGCAAGCGGTTTTTCAGGACCTGAGGGAATGAGCGTAACTGACGAGGAATATGCGCAGTATGATCATTATGACAGGCATTTTTATGCAAGAACTCTGGATGCATCAGGCGCGGAGATTTCAGCGGTTGAGCTGAAGTCTGAAGAAGAGGAGCTTAATGCAACGGCACTTAAGATTGACGGAAACGGTAATTATGTTCTTCTTTTAACTGACGGTGCGGCGGTATTTTCTCCGGACGGAGAACTTTTGGGCAGAGCTATATCTTCAAGTTATACGTCAAAGCTTGTTCGCCTGAATGACGGCCGCATGGCAACATCATCATGGGAAGGAAACGGTCAGACGCTGAATGTTTTATCTGAAGACGGGAATATGTATGAAGATACTTTTAATCTTCCCGATTCAGCATTGGGATTTACTGACGGCGGCGGGAATTATGCATTTTTCTATACGTCAGGTGTTGAATTTTACGGTGTAGATGCCGAAACACGTGAAGAAAAGCTTCTTTTCAACTGGAGCGAGGTTAATGTTTCGGGAGTCCGTGTTTATAACACATACACTGCTGACGGAAAGGCATTTCTGACTCTCACAAATAATTATAAGAGCGCAGGGAATTATAGTGATTTCGTTTCGGACCTTGTTACGATTACAGGTGTTCCTGAATATGATGCCGATGCGAGAACAATTCTGACGCTTGCAACGGTTAACCCTGTTGAGGCGCTTCAGGATGCGGTTGCAGAGTATAACCGCAAATCATATCCGACACAGATTATTCTCAAGGTATTTGATTTAGCAGGAACGGATTCCGATAATGTCGATGCTCTTTATGCATATGCTGATGAAAATCTTAACGGAAAGCTTCCGGATATGATTGATCTTACCGGTATGCCTTACGGCGAGATGGCATCGAGGGGAATGCTTGAGGATTTATATCAGTTTATTGATACAGATTCTGAGCTTACGCGCGATTCGTTATTGCCGTCAGTTAAAGCGGCGATGGAAATCGGCGGGAAGCTGTACGGCACGGTTTCAGGCTTTAGCATTTCAACGGTTATGGGCCCGCAGAATGTTCTCGGAACACAGACAAGCTGGTCTTATGACGGATATAAGAGCATTGTTAATACGATGGGTCAGGGCGTTACTGCATTCGGACCGAAGGATATTCAGTCATCAATTCTTTATGATTCACTTGGAATTAATCTTTCAAGGTTTGTGGACTGGAATGAATTGACATGCGATTTTGACAATCAGGACTTCGTAAAGATGCTTGAGTTCGTTAAGACATTTCCGGTTGATTATTCAGATGTTGTTGACGATACTGCTTTAGAGACGGGAGCGCAGTTCTTAAAGCGCCAGACGCTTTATACATATGACGATATTATTCTTGCAGGTAATGAATTTAAGAAAAATGTTACCTTTATCGGTTTGCCGACGCTGACGGGTTCAGGAAACAGCCTCGACCTTTATAAGGATTTTGCTATGACAACAGACTGCACGAATAAGGAGGCGGCATGGCAGTTCTTAAGAATGTATCTGACTGAGGAATATCAGAAGGGTCTTCCTTACTTCCCGTCGAATGCAAATGCATTTGATTCAGGACTTGAAAATGCAAAGCAGGTTAAAACTGATGAGGCGGGGCAGAAGGTTATAAGGGCTATGCTTCTGCAGGATGGCCTTGATCCGCAGTACTTCTATCAGATTACCGATGCACAGGCGGCAACGCTGAAAAATGTTGTTGATACGGCATCTGTCAATATAGGAGATGAAGCGATTTACGCGCTTGTTTCGGATAATGTTTCAACATATCTCACAGGAAATGATACGGCGCCCGGAGTTGCTAATTTTGTTCAGGAAGCAGTAAAAGAGTATTTGGACGGATTTAAAGGATAATGACATCTTCGCTTGAATACAGCGAAAAACTTAAAAACGCCACGGAATCGGCATTTGAGAAATATATCTCGGATTTTGACCGGGAGGATGAGCGCATAAAGCTCAAGATTACGCATACGTATCACGTTGCGGATAATTGTCTGGCGCTTGCAAAAGAGCTGAAGCAGGACGCACACGATACGGCTTTGAGTTATCTTCTCGGAATGCTGCACGATATAGGGCGCTTTGAGCAGACGGTAAAGTATAATACATTTCTTGATGATAAGTGCGATCATGCTGAAGAGGGTGCAGACTATCTTGTTCAGGGAGGGCATTTACGGGACTTTCTGCCGGAGGGAACGAGCCCTTCGGAAGAAGATGTTAACATTATTGAGAAGGCGATAAGATTTCACAATAAGCATGTTTTGCCGGATTATCTGAACGGACGGGAAAAGCTGTTTTGCAATATTATCCGTGATGCGGATAAGGTGGATATATTCAGAGCGGTTACTGCCCAGCCGTTTAGGATAGGGCATGAATATGATGAGAAAACAGTTGCAAAATCCCATCCTGAAAAGGAAGTGAGAAGGGCATTTAAGGAGCATGATACAGTTGATTTTAAGCTTCGGGAAACGCCTGCGGATATATTTTTAAGCCATATAGCGCTCAGCTTCGGACTCGTATACTCATCTTCAAAAAAGCTCCTGTATGAGCAGGGTTTTCTTCATAAAATGATGGATTTCAAATTTGACGATTATGAAACTGAGCGGGAATACGAACAGATGTGCGATGAAGTGAACAGGTTTTTACTTGAAAAATAATACAGTAACCGGTACAGCCGAAAGGATGTACCGGTTTTTATTTTTAAAGATTAATATATTGTTGACAATGGGAATTAATTATTATATTATTTAGTTAGGTTAACTAAATAATTATTCCTGACAATATTATGTTAATTTATGAAAGATTTATCAATTATAACAGAATCTGCGACTCCGCAGAAAATCAGTGAGATTAACCGCAAGCTGATTATGGATTACGTCCGGAAGCACGGGGCGGTTTCAAGGGCTGATTTAAGCCGCGGAATAAATATGAGCGCGCCTTCGGTTTCGGCGAACGTCAAGCGCATGATAGATGAGGGTTATCTGATAGAGGTCGGCGACGGAGATAATCCCAGAGGCCGGAAATCAATGCTCATAAGCTGCAATGCAAAAAGGGCGTATGTTATTGGCGTTGATATGGGCCGTTCGCAGGTTCGCGTAATTCTGGCAGATTTAAACGGAAATGAAGTTGCATATATGCGCGAGGACGTATCGGCGGTTGAAAACGGGGCAGAGGATATTTCAGCGACGCTGTTTTCAATGCTTAAGCAGGTGACAGACGATTCAGAGATTTCTCCTGAAAAAATCAGATGTATATGCATAGGCTCTCCGGGAATCCCTAATGTTGAGACTGGCGAGATAGTTGCGGCGCCGTTTGCGCATGTTCCGAATCTTCTGGATATGAAGAATAAGCTGCATGAGATTTATCCGAACGCCGGAATATTTATGGAAAACAGCGTTAATTACGGGGCTGTCGGAGAAAAATGGAAGGGTGTGGCGGCAAATTATTCCAACACTGTATTTATAGATTACGGAGTCGGAATCGGAGCTGCTCTGATAATAAACGGCGAGCTGTTTCACGGGAAGGACGGAGCGGCCGGAGAGGTTGGCTATATGGTTCCGGGAAGCGAATATCTGCGCGATGGCTTTGAGGCGCAGGGTGTTCTGGAATCCGTAATATCAGGTAAACGCGTCGGAGATATTCTGAAGGCGAGGCAGACCGGCGAGGCGGCATTCGGAGATTTGACAGCCGAGGAGGCTCTTGAGGATGGCACGATAAGAACAATAGTTGATTACGTGGGTCTTATGCTCATAAATATAACGGCGGCATTTAATGAAGAGCTTATTGTTCTCGGAGGACGTTTCGGAGAATTTCTCGGAAATGCATTTATACCGGTATGGCGGAAAATGCTTGAAGGGCATGTGCCGTTCGTTCCTGAAATCAAGGTTTCAGCGCTTGCAGGAAGAGCCGATGTTATAGGCGCGGTTGCGGTTGCAATACGCCATGCAAATGATGAAATTCCCAGATCGGAAGAATAGTGTGAAAATATATACCGCAAAGAAGCGGCGTTTATAAGGAGGAACATTTTAATGATTAAGACTAAGGTCGGGTTTGTCGTTTACGGAGTTCATAAGCAGGGACTTAAAGATCCTGACGGGAATCTGTTTATTGACTATGACATTGTTGCCCGTTCAAAGCAGGCGCTTATTGACCGCGGAATTGAGGTCGTTGACGGGAAAGACGTTCTGAAGGCTCAGGGGCTGCCTTTTGATGATGACCGCGATATCGTTGCAACAAAGCAGGAAGCACGCGATATTATTCTTCCTCTTGCAAAGGATGACAGCATTGACTGCCTCGTTCTTTTCTCTGCAACGTGGGTTTGGGCAGCGCATATGATAGGAGCAATCCGCGAGTTTGCAAAGACAGGCAAGGGCATTATAGTCTGGACGTACCCCGGCTCACAGGGATGGAGACCTGTAGGAGGCCTCGTATTAAAAGCAGCTATAAATGAAATCGGAGTAAAGTGCCGCTACGTATACGGCAAGGCTGAGGATAAGAAGGATATGGACCGCATTGAATCTTACTGCCGCGCATCGGCTGTTAAGAATAAGATCAACATGTCCACGCTCGGAGCATTCGGAGGCCGCGGAATGGGGCAGACATGCGGAGTTGCAGATCCTTCACAGTGGATGAAGACGTTTGGCATTGATATCGACTCACGCGATACAACGGAGCTTTTGAATACAGCAAAGGCAGTTACACCGGAGGAGGTTGACGCGGTTTACAATGACCTTCCGAAGCGCTTTGCCGTTCAGCCGCCGCATGATGATCAGACTGACAGATCTATTCGTCTTTATATTGCTCTTAAGAAGCTGATGGAGCAGAACGGATTTGATTTCTATACAATCCAGTCATTCCCCGGACTTGGCGACGATTACGTTGCATCCTGCTTTGCGCAGAGTATGATGCTTGATGACGGTGTTCCGACGTCAACGCTTTCCGACTTCAACACCGCCATGACGAGCATTCTTATGACGTATCTTTCGGATGATCCGACGTATTACGGTGATTTCCAGTGCATAAACAAGGAAAACAACGAGATTAAGATTATAGGAGACGGGGCAGTTCCTCCGTCACTTGCAAATGAAGACGGCGCAGTATTCGCAAGCCACGGTATTCCCACGGAGGGAGCGGCAGGCGGAATGTCCATTAAGCTGACATGCAAGGAAGGTAAGGGAATCTTGGGCCGCGTATGCCGCGTGGACGGAAAGTTCGTAATGGTTGTTGCAAGATGCACGGTTCGCGTTCCTTCCAAGGAGGAGCTTGCAGAGCGCAGACATGAGTGCGGTATACCTGATTGGCCTCATGCATTCTGCACGGTTGAAGGAGATATTGACAAACTTCTCGAGCACTGGAATAATGAATATGCATGCCTCGGTTACGGCGAGCAGCTTTATCAGAATCTGATAGACTTTGCAGAGCTTACAGGCATGGAGATTTATGCTCTGTAATTAACCGCAGAGAAAAACATGTATTGAAAACGCAAAGAATAAACAGCGTTTCAAGAATAAAAAACAAACAAAAAAGGAGAAACAACATGAAAAAAATTATTGCTGTCTTATTGATTGCAGTAATGCTGCTCGGATGCTGCGCATTTGCAAGCGCCGAAGGCACCGGCCGCATCGGCATTTCTATGCCTACCCGCTCAGTTGAGCGCTGGATTCACGATGGCGACGCTCTGAAGGAATCCCTTGAAGCAGAGGGCTACACTGTAGACCTTCAGTATGCAGAGGATATCGTAGACGCACAGGTATCTCAGATTGAGAATATGCTTTTAAAGGGCGTTGATGTTCTCATTATCGTTGCAATTGACGGTACTGCTCTTAACACCGTTCTTAAGACCGCAAAGGAAATGGGCGTTGTTGTTATCGCTTATGACCGTCTCTTAATGAACACCACTGATGTTGATTACTATGCAACATTCGACTCCATCGCAATCGGCGAGCTTCAGGCAACGTCCGTCCTTCAGGGACTTGGCGTTCTTGACGGAGCAGAAGGCCCCTTCAACGTAGAGCTCTTCGCAGGCTCTTTGGATGACAGCTGCTCACCTCTTTACTTTGAAGGCTCAATGAATATTTTAAAGCCCTACATTGACAGCGGCGTTATTGTTATTCCTTCAGGCCAGACTGAGCTTGCACAGTGCGCAACGGAAGGCTGGGATCCCCTTAAGGCTCAGGCCCGTATGGACAACCTGATTTCCGCAAACTATGCAGACGGAACTGTTCTTCACGGCGTTCTTTCCCCGTATGACGGACTTTCAATCGGTATTCTTTCATCCTTAAAGTCTGTCGGCTACGGCACGGGCGACTTAAAGCTCCCCATAGTTTCCGGACAGGACTGCGAGATTCCTTCCATTAAGTCAATTATGGCAGGCGAGCAGTATGCAACTATTTATAACAATACCACGAACCTTGCAGGTGTTGCCGTAAAGATGGCTCTCCAGGCACTGAAGGGCGAAGAGGTTGAGGTTAACTCCACCTATGAAAACGGCGTATTTGACGTACCTTCAATGGCTATCCCCGCAACAATTATCACTGCAGAGAACTATAAGACAGAATTAGTCGATTCCGGCTATATTGCTGCTGAGGCACTCGAGTAATTTGAATCTTTCTGCCGGAGATGCCGGATGGCATCTCCGGCAGTACCCATTAATGTGAATTAATATTTTTCAACGATATTACCAGATTGTGAGGAAAAAGTGATGTCGGACAGGATATTGCTTGAAATGAAGGGAATTACGAAAACATTCCCGGGAGTTAAGGCATTAGATAATGTAAGCTTTGCCGTAAAGGAATATCATATTCACGCGCTCGTAGGAGAAAACGGTGCGGGCAAAAGCACGCTTATGAATGTTCTGAGCGGAATTTACCGTTACGGAACGTATGAAGGCGAAATTATTTTTGACGGGGAACCCTGTCAGTTTAAAGGAATTGAAGACAGCGCTGAGAAGGGTATTGCAATAATACATCAGGAGCTGGCGCTTGTTCCGCAGCTGAGCGTTGCGGAAAACCTGTTCATGGGAAATGAACGCCTCCGCTCGAAGGGCGTAATGGATTGGGGCAAGACATACAAGGAAGCAAAAGGTCTGCTGGATATAGTGGGCTTGGATATAGATCCGGACGTTCAGGTTCAGTCACTTGGCGTCGGGAAACAGCAGCTGGTAGAAATAGCCAAGGCATTTTCGCATAACGTACGCTTACTGATTCTTGATGAACCTACGGCGGCGCTTAACGATGAAGAATCCGAGAGGCTTTTACAGCTGCTTCGCGAGTTCCGTGAAAACGGACTCACATCTATTATTATCTCGCATAAGATTCATGAGGTTCAGGAAGTGGCCGATGAGATTACGATTCTGAGAGACGGAGCAACGATTGAAACGCTCGTCAGAGGAACGGACGATATCTCGGAGCACCGTATTATCAAAGGAATGGTCGGACGGGAGATGGAACAGAGATTTCCGCCGAGAGATCCGCATATTGATACTTCAACATGCTTTGAGGTCAGGGACTGGACAGTTCATACTCCGGGAAACGCCGATGAAGAGAGAATCAGCCACGCAAATATCCGCATTAACAAAGGCGAGGTTGTCGGAATCGCAGGACTTATGGGTGCCGGGCGAACAGAATTCTGCAAGAGCGTTTTCGGGCATTCCTACGGGATGGATATTTCAGGAGAGATATATCTCGAAGGGGAGAAAATCCGGGCAAACACGCCGCATGAGGCAATTTCTCACGGTATCGTATACGTTACGGAGGACCGCAAGGGCGACGGGCTGATGCTTAACCATAGCGTAAGCATGAATCTGACGCTATCAAATCTCAGGAGAGTCGGAGACGGGAAGACAATTAATCCGAAGCTTGAGCAATCCGAATGCGAAAAGCTCCGCGAGGACTTCAGGATAAAAGCTCCGGATCTTCTTCAGGCGGTGGGCAATCTGTCCGGAGGAAATCAGCAGAAGGTTATGCTGGGTAAGTGGATTTTTGCTGAGCCGAAGGTTCTGATGCTTGACGAGCCTACGCGCGGAATTGACGTGGGCGCAAAGTATGAGGTTTATACAATTATCGGGAAGCTTGCAGCTGAGGGCAAATATGTTTTGGCCGTTTCCTCAGAAATGGCTGAACTGATAGGCATTTGCGACCGGATTTACGTTATGAATGAAGGACGGATTATCGGAGAGGTTTCCGGAGAAGAAATGACTCAGGAAAATATTATGGCGATGATTATCCGGGATTCAAAAGAAACAGTTAAGGAGTAACGACTATGCAGAGCATAAGAAAATCGCTTAAGGCGAATATCAGACAGTACACCATGGGAATTGCCCTGGCAGTACTGATTATCATTCTTGAAATTGTTACGGACGGGATTATGCTTAAGCCGCTGAACGTAAGCAACCTGATCCACCAGAACATGTACGTGTTTATTCTTGGAATGGGAATGCTGCTGTGCATACTGACAGGCGGAAACATAGACCTTTCGGTAGGCTCGGTCGTATGCTTTTCGGGAGCTATATGCGGCGTGCTCATGGTAGATAACAAATGGGGAACATTGCCGACGGTTATAGTTGTTATCCTTATAGGACTGTGCGTCGGAGCATGGAACGGAATGTGGATATCGGTTGTCGGAGTTCATCCGTGGATTACAACGCTTGCCGGCGAGCTTCTTTTCAGAGGCCTTGCGCAGGTTATTCTGAACGGCCGTTCATTGGGACCCTTCCCTGACAGCTTCCAGTTTATAGCAACGGGCTTTTTCCCGGATATCGTGGAGGGGGCATCAAGGCATGTGCTTACGATTCTTATAGGAATTGTGGGGAGTATTGCATTTATAGCGGTGCAGCTGGTTGAGCATTTCAGAAATAAAAAGCTCGGGCTGCCGGTATCGTCGGCTCCGGTATTAATCGGTAAAATTGTACTTATTGCAGGCTTTATAAACGTTATTTGCTGGCTTCTTTCGGGATATAAGGGCGTATCATTCGTAATGCTTCTCCTCGTTGCATTTATCCTTATATTCTCGTTTATCACAAAGAAATCGGTTTTCGGCCGTCATCTTTATGCAATGGGCGGAAATATAAAGGCAGCAAGACTGTCAGGCATAAATACAAAGAAAATGATGTTTATTGTTTATACAATATCAGGCCTTATGGCAACAATCGCAGGTATGCTTGTCTGCGGAAGACTCACATCCGCTTCGCCTAAAGCGGGCGTCGGATATGAAACGGATGCAATCGCTGCATGCTTCTTAGGAGGAGCTACAATAAGCGGCGGAGCGGGAACGGTATTCGGAGTTCTCGTTGGCGCTCTTATTATGGGTGTTCTCAATAACGGAATGTCACTGCTCGGCGTTTCAACAGACTGGCAGTCAGCTATTAAGGGACTTGTTGTGCTTGTGGCAGTAGCGTGCGATATGCTGTTTAAAAACAGACAGAAGTAATTAGGCCGGCACAGGGAATAATTACAAACATTACACGGCGTAAGGTTTGAAACTTTTAAAAAATGCCTTGTCATGTTGAAAAATACCAAATATACGGCACTGAAATTGTTTAAACTGACTAAAAAACAATAGAAAATGAAGCGCATTAATTAACGTTGACCTTACAAAATGAAAGATTTTATAATAAACGTTGATAAACCGAAGAAAAACAATGACTTCGGAATTAAATAAGGAAAATCAAAAAATTTTAAATGGAGGAAAAAACTATGAAGAGAATAGTCGCATTACTTTTAGTTCTCGTAATGGCACTCTCTCTGGCAGCCTGCGGCAAGAAGGCCGAGACTGCTGAAACGAAGCCGGCTGAAGAGCCTAAGGAGGCCGCTGAGGCTGCTCCCGAAGAGGCAAAAGAAGAAGCCAAGGAAGAAGTTAAGGAAGAGGTAAAGAAAATAGGCGACCATGACCAGAATATGGTTGTTGCTCTTGACTATGACCTCGGAAGCTTTGATACCGCTACAAGATGGGCGAATGAAGACTTCCCGATTTACTTCCTGACCTATGCCCGCCTTTTTGAGTATGATGAGGATACAAACGGCGTTCCCGCTCTCGTTGAGGAAACAACAAATCTTTCCGATACTCAGGTTCAGTTCAAAATCCATCAGGGTGCAAAGTTCTCTGACGGCACTGAGCTCAAGGCAAAGGACGTTGCAGCATCCATTATGTATGCTCATGACTCCAATCTCGCAGGCGAACTCTTAGACCAGATTACATCCGTTGATGTAATTGACGATTACACAGTAGTTGTTAACACGTCATCAGCATACCCTCAGATGACAATCGCTCTTGCTGACCCGATCTGCTCCATCCATTCTGCAGACTTCCTCGAGAAGGCAAAGGACAATGCAGACCTCTGGCAGAATCCTGTATGCTCAGGCCGTTATAAGGTCGAGAGCCGCATTACCGGTTCTGAAATCAAGCTCGTTCCCAATGAGTATTGGTATGATGATGCAACAAAGGCAAAGAACGATTCCATTACCTTTAAAATTGTTCCTGAAGCATCCACCAGAACAATCATGGTTCAGACAGGCGAAGCAGACCTTGCATGGTCATTAAGCGCAGCTGATGTCGGAACAGTTGAAGCAGATCCGAACGTAACGATGTACACAAAGGCTTCACTTCGTTACTTCTATCTCTACATGAACGTAAATGCAGCACCGTTTGATAACAAGCTTGTCCGCCAGGCAATTAACTATGCTATCGACCGCGATGCATGTCTCCTTATTCAGGAAGAGGGCCACGGCCAGGTTGACTATGACTACGTTGCTCCCAGCTGCATGGGATTCCTTGATAATCCCGGCGGATTCTCCTACAATCCTGATAAGGCAAGAGAGCTTATTAAGGAATCCGGAGTTACCGACCTTACTATCGATTTAACATGCGATGCATCCTTTAACTCTATGGCAGCTCTTATCCAGGCAGAGCTTGCGGACGTCGGCATCACCTGCAACATCGTAACAATTGAGCAGATGGTTGACATTATTCCTCTTATTGACCAGGATAAGGCAGACTTCGGCGTTGTTGCATGGTCCAACGGTCCTGATGATGCTCTTTGGGAGCCCTGCACGCTCGTTGAGTCCGCAATCGGCGCAAATAACTTCTCCAAGTACACCAACCCTGCACTTGAAGAGTCCATTGCAAAGTATGCATACTCTCAGGACGAGGCAGCACGCGTTGAAGCATATCACGAGTGGCAGAAGATCCTCGCTGACGATTGCCCGTGGGTTCCTCTCTACGTAAACGAGCAGATGTCAGTTGCAAACGCAGACCTCAAGGGTGTTGAGATGTGCGCAATTCAGCCTTACAATCTTTACAACCTCACTTACTGATAATTTAATCTGAAAGTTTAATAAACTGTTTATTGGGACCTACACGCCGCTAAGGCGTGTAGGTCAATTAAAAGGAAAGAGTAAAATATGTGGAAATACGTTCTTAAACGCTTGCTGCTTACTATCCCGATTTTACTGGCGGTAGTATTTATTGTGTTTACACTTCTGTATTTCGCCCCGGGCGATATCACTATGCAGATTCTCGGGTCACAGTGGACACCCGAGGCTTCGGCGCTTTTAAAACATGAACTTGGACTTGACCTGCCGTTTTTTACGCAGTTTTTTAATTATATAAAGGGCATTTTTACAGGCAATTTCGGTATTTCGTATATGTCGAGAGAGTCTGTTGCCTCAATGCTCAAAGTTAGCCTTCCGAATACAATTTATATCATGATAGCATCAGTTACGCTGGCAGTTGTTATTTCTATTCCGATGGGAATTCTTGCAGCGCTTAAGCCGAATTCGTTTTTCTCAGGCTTTGCAACGGTGTTTGCACTCATAGGAGTTTCGGCTCCAGCTTTCTGGATAGGACTTCTGCTTATACTTCTGTTTTCGCTGAAGCTCGGATGGTTGCCTTCAACGGGGCTTGATTCGCCGGCTTCCCTTATCTTGCCGGCTATAGTAATGAGTCTTACGTATCTTGCATCTCTTTCAAGAACCACGCGTTCGTCTATGATTGAGGCCATGAGAATGGACTATATAAGAACGGCAAAAGCAAAGGGCGTGAAGGAAAAGACTATAATTTATAAGCATGCTCTGAGAAATGCACTTTTGCCGACAGTATCTCTCATAGGCTTTATTATCGGAGAGATGTTCGGAGGGGCGACGATAGTTGAGACAATTTTCGGTATTCCGGGAATGGGGAGGCTGCTTGTTGAATCAGTTAACAAGCGCGATATGAATCCGGTTCTTGGATGCGTTACAGTTATGGCGATTGGCGTTGCGCTCGTTTCAATACTGACGGACGTGGTATTTGCCTTCCTTGATCCGAGAATCAAGGCTCAATACGTGAGCGGAGGTAAGAGCAGTGGCTGACGTAAGGAAAGTAAATAAAAAGAAATTCTTAAAGGAGCACCATAAAGCGAACAAGTCGCTTGAAATGTGGCGCATTTTCAAGAATAACAAGCTTGCAGTTGCAGGACTTTGCATTCTTATTGTTATTCTGCTTTTAATGCTGTTTGCTGATGTTATAGCAAATTATAATAACGTTGTTATTAAAACAGACCCGCTGAACAGGCTTCAGCGCCCGTCTTCGGCACATTGGTTCGGAACGGATGACCTGGGAAGGGATCTTTTTGCAAGAATAATTCACGGCGGCCGCGTATCGCTGAGAATAGCGGCGCTTGCAGGGCTCGTCGGGCTTTTCCTCGCAGGAACAATAGGCTCAATCGCGGGCTTTTACGGCGGAATAGTTGATACTGTTTTAATGAGAATTATTGACGTTATGGCTTGTATTCCGTGTATGGTTCTTGCAATTACAATGGTTGCCGTCATGGGAACAAGCGAATTTAACCTGATAATAGCAATAGGCGTTTCAACGACTGTCGGATTAAGCAGGACGGTCCGCTCGGCTGTTCTTGGCGTCAGAAATTATGAATATATTGAGGCTGCAAGAGCAATAGGACAATCGACCTGGAAGATTATTCTCAAGCACGTGCTCGTTAACTGCATTGCACCGATTATCGTTCATATGACGATTCAGCTGGCATGCAATATTCTCTGGATTTCCGAGCTTTCATTCTTAGGCCTCGGCATTTCTGCGCCTACGCCTGAATGGGGCTGCATGATATCCGCGGCAAGGGCGAATATGCGCCAGTATCCGTATCTCGTTATTATCCCGGGTCTTGCAATTTTCTTCTCGGCAGTATCGTTTAACCTTATCGGAGACGGGCTGAGAGATGCTCTCGATCCGAAGCTGAAGATATAGCTTGCGGAGGATACAGATATGGAAGAAAATTTATTATTGAATATTGAAAATCTTCACGTTCACTTCGTAAGCAAAGAAGAGACGGTTAAGGCATTAAACGGAGTAGACCTGAAGGTTATTAAAGGAAAGACTGTCGGGCTCGTTGGAGAAACGGGGGCAGGGAAAACAACTACGGCGCTTTCGATTCTCAATATGATTCAGAAGCCGCAGGGCAGAGTTATTGACGGGAAAATCACGCTTGACGGAATAGATATCCTCAGCCAGAAGGAAGAGGATATGGAGGATATCCGAGGGAATAAGGTTTCAATGATTTTCCAGGACCCGATGTCATCCTTAAACCCCGTTTTCAACGTGGGAGACCAGATAGCGGAAAGCCTGATTCTTCACAGGGGAATGGGAAGAGCCGAGGCGGCCGATGAAGCGCGCAAGCTTCTTGAGAAGGTCGGAATTCCGGCATCGAGAGCCGTGGACTATCCCCACCAGTTTTCAGGCGGAATGAAGCAGAGAGTTCTTATCGCAATGGGGCTTGCATGCAATCCGCAGCTTCTTATCGCAGATGAGCCGACGACAGCTTTGGATGTTACTATTCAGGCACAGGTTCTTGAGCTTATGCGAGAGCTCAAGGAGACTTCAGATACAACAATTCTTATGATTACGCACGATTTCGGAATAGTTGCGGAGATGTGCGATGACGTCTGCGTTATGTACGCGGGAACTATAATTGAAAGAGGAACTCTGGAGGAGATTTTTGATTATACACGCCATCCCTATACGGAAGGTTTGTTCAATTCGCTTCCGGATATAGACCACAGAGACAGACCGCTTCTTCCGATAAGAGGACGCACGACCGACCCGACGAATCTTCCTGACGGATGCCCGTTCTGGCCGAGATGCAATTACCCGTCTGAAAGGTGCATGAAGGAAATGCCACCCGAGTTTGCGATATCAGATACGCACGGAGTTAAGTGCTGGTTATACGAGTCAACAAAAGAAAATAAGCTTAATAAGAAAGATTATGGAGAGGAGAGCTGAAAATGACAGATAATATCCTTGAAATAAAAAATCTTAAAAAGTACTTTAAGGTCGGAGCGGGATTGCTTCATGCTGTTGATGACGTAACCTTTGATATAAAGCGCGGAACAACGCTTGGAGTTGTTGGAGAATCGGGCTGCGGGAAGTCGACGCTGGGCCGCACTATCTTAAGGCTTATAGAGCCGACATCGGGAGAAATCTATTTTGACGGCGAGGATATAACGAAGGCCGGGAAAAAGAGGCTGAAGGAGCTCCGCTCCGAGATGCAGATTATTTTCCAGGATCCGTTTTCTTCTCTTAATCCGAAAATGACGGTTTCTGCCGCTATTGACGAGGCACTGATATTAACAAAAAAATATAAGGATCCCGATGAAAGATTCGGCAAGGTTCTTGAGCTTATGGAGACGGTCGGCCTTGATGAAAGGCTTGCAAACGCATATCCTCATGAGCTTGACGGCGGGCGCCGCCAGAGAGTCGGAATAGCAAGGGCGCTTGCTATGGATCCGAAGTTTATCGTATGCGATGAGCCCGTTTCGGCTCTGGATGTTTCGATTCAGGCCCAGATCCTGAATCTTCTGAGAAAGCTTCAGCAGGAACGCAACCTGACGTATATTTTCATTACGCATGATTTATCGGTTGTCAACTATATTTCCGATGAAATCGTTGTTATGTATTTGGGCCGCGTTATTGAAAAAGCCAAAACCGAGGAGCTTTTTGAAAATCCGATTCATCCCTATACAAAGGCGCTTTTGTCGGCACTTCCGATTCCCAGTCTTCATAACAGGCGCGAGCGCATTCTGATTAAGGGTGAAATTACATCTCCGATTAATCCGAAGCCCGTATGCAGATTTGCGGCACGCTGCGATTATTGCTGCGAGCAGTGCACTGCGGGAGAACCGCCTCTTATTAATATGGGGAATGACCACTTTGTGGCATGCTTCAGAAGTGAAGAGCAGGAAGTGCTTAATAAAAAGTGAAGAAGGAAAAAATGAAAGCGATAATTAACGGCAAAATAGTTTTTCCTGATAAAATTATCCCCGGAACTGTACTGATTGAAGGAGACAGGATAAAAGCGGCGGGGGACGTTGAAATCCCTGAGGATGCTGAGATTATAGATGCTGAGGGCTTTTATGTCGGCCCCGGGCTTATTGACCAGCACAGCCACGGATATCAGGATATAAATCAGAGCATAAATGCCAAGGATGAGCCGGCAAGGACGGCATATGCACATCTTTTAAAGGGAACCACATCATATCTTCCGAGCACAGATTACTGCAATACAAAGGAAGAGCATATTAAAACCGTTGAGCTGTGCATAGAGGAAATAGAGAATAATCCCGATACCTCAATCGTCGGAATTCATCTGGAGGGACCGTTTATAAATAATAAATTCGGGTCATGCTCTGAAAAGACGATGGATTACGATGAGGAGTTTGCAGAGAGGCTGTTTGCGCTTGCAGGGCCGTATACGCTGCAGTGCACGTATGCCCCGGAGCTTCCGAATGCAAAAAAGGTAGAGGAAAAGCTTGAGAAGAACAAAATTCTTCCTGCAATCGGGCATACATGCGCAGGGCCTGAGGATATTGAAAGAGCAGTTGCAAACGGAGCGAAAATCTGCACGCATCTTTATGACGCAACAGGCAATTATTTAGGCGTTGAGGAATCGGCAAAGAGGACGCAGCATCCGCAGGACTGCACATCAGACATTTTAATGGCGATTCCCGGGCTTTATTATGAGCTTATATGCGACAGCAAGGGTTTGCACGTAACGCCCTACAGCATGCGCAGAACGCTCAGAACGGCAGGCGAGGATTACGTTGTTTTAATCTCCGATGCATTTATCGAGGGAACAAACGATGATCCCGAAGGAGACGTAAACTACGATGAGCACGGAAGCCTCTGCGGAAGCAGACTGACCGTTGGCAAAGCCGCGCAGAATTTTATGAAGGCGACGGATTGCGGAATAAGGGTTGCATTTAAGTGCGCTTCGACAAACTCTGCAAAAGCCCTCGGAATTTATGACAGATTCGGCTCGGTTGAAGAGGGGAAAATAGCAAACCTTGTTTTTGTTGATGACAGTTTTAATGTGAAAAAAGTTATTTTCAAAGGACATGAGCTATAAGGTTGTTAAAAGACAGAAAGAGAATATAGATTGGTCTGAGGTTCCGAAGCTGAAGATTGATCAGTACCAGGCAAAGCCGCAGCTTCCGGTTGAAGCTGCGGCTCAGATGTGCCGGGATGATGAAGCGTTTTACGTGCACATGGAAGCGACAGAGGATAATATCCTTGCAAGATTTACAGGCGAGGATGATATGGTTTGCAGAGATAGCTGCCTGGAATGCTTTATTTCTCCGGATACCGCTGACGGGAGATATTTCAATATAGAGATTAATCCGAACGGGGCGACATATCTTGGGGTCGGGAATAATATAAAAGATCTTGTGAGGCTGCATCCTGACAATATTCGGGATCTGTTTTCAATAAAGACTTTCAGAAACGGGAACACATGGGGGCTGAATTACAGGATTCCATTTGATTTCATAAGGTCTTATATGCCGCATTTCACGCCTGAAAAGGGTCTTGTTATGAGGGCAAATTTTTATAAATGCGGAGATGATATCAATCCTGTTCATGAGCTCTCGTGGAGCCCTATTACGAACGGGAATCCGGATTTTCATCAGCCTGAATTTTTCGGGGAGCTTATACTGGACTGAGCATAAACGGGAATATCCGGCGCAGACCTGAGGGTATTGCTTTGAAGGGTCAGACTTGGTATAATATTTGTATAAAGTATTCAATCAGTCTTGACGGGATGAGAGCAGTATTATGAAGGATTCAAAAGTTTATTCAGTAGGAGAAATTGCAAAGCTGTGTGGTATATCTGCCAGACAGCTTCGTTATTATGACCAGATTGGCGTTATTAAGCCGAGTTACAGGAATCCGGATAACGGATACAGGTATTACACGGAAGATCAGATAGAGCTGTTTTTCTTTCTCGCGGAGCTTAAAAATATCGGAATTTCGAACGATTCCGTTCAGAGGCTTTTTGCAAACAGGGATATTGAGCAGCTTATTCAGGAGCTTCAGATAAATCTGGCTGTGGTTGAGGATGAAATTCAGGCTTCGCTTACGCGCTACAGAAATATCGTAAACGCGCTTGTTACGAACACGAGGGCAATGGCATATTTGAACGGGCAGGCGGCAATAGAATCGCCGGATTATATGCAGTACTGGATAAGCGTTACGAAGATTCCGGAAACGAAAATCCTCTATATGGCATATGAGGATGATTTTGATTTTAACGACAGAAATGAATACGTAAAAAGATCTGCGGCACTTGCAAAGCTCGCTGAGGAAAAGGGGCTTAAGCTTGCCGATACCAAGCTTCATATAAGAAAGAATGTGGATATTTCACAGCTTCTTGCAGGAACGTGCATGGAAAAAAACGAGTATGAATTTGCAAGAGAAATTCTGACGAAGAATGTTCCGGATAATTTGGACTGCATTAAGACATACGGCGGGTTTAATGCGATGTGCACGATAAACGTCGGCTGCGGGAATACGATTAAGGAGGCGTATGCCATACTTGAAAAGTGGGCAAAGGACCATAATGTGGCAATGGCAAATACGGCGATTGAAGAGCATATGATAGATGCATTTACCGTAACAGATCCCGAGAGATACGTAACAAGATTTATTTTGCCGCTGGCAAATTCTTATGAATAGATAAGGAGAACGGTTATGAAAAAGGTAAGATGGGGAGTTATAGGCTGCAGCGGAATTGCAAGAGCGAGGACAATTCCGGGGATGATGCTCTGCGAAAATGCGGAGCTCGTGTCTGTTATGGCAACGAAGATGGCTAATGCGCAGGCCGTTAAGGAGCAGTTCGGAGCAAAAAAGGCTTTTGATAATGCTGAGGAGCTTTTAAGGGACAGCGAGATAGACGCTGTGTATATAGCAACGCCTGTTTTTACGCATTCAAAGCTTGTTAAGCTTGCAGCGGATTACGGAAAGCAGATTCTTTGCGAAAAGCCTCTCGGGCTTGATGCAAAGGATGCGCTAAGCGCTGTTGAATATTGCAAGGAAAAGGGAGTTCTTCTCTCGGTTAATCTTATGATGCGCTTCGGAACCCAGCTTAACAATATGAAAAAGGCGATTGAAAACGGGGATATCGGGCAGGTTGTGTCTGGAGATTCAAGGTTTTCATGCTGGTTTCCGACGCCTAACTGGTGCACTGATAAAGCACGCGCAGGCGGCGGTTCTCTGATGGATATGGGAATTCATCTTATAGATACCATGAGATACTGCACGGGGCTTGAGGTTACGCACGTTGCGGCTATGAACGAGACGGTATCCTTTAAGCAGGAAGGGTATAATGTTGAGGATTCGTCGACTATTATGATGAGAATGGATAACGGGGCGCAGTTCGTTATTCACACGAACTTTAATATTCCCGATACGGCAGGAAAGTGGACAATTAATTTTTACGGGACGAAGGGGAGACTCCTCGGAGATAAAGTTATAGGGCAGATAGATGAGGGAAGCCTCTGGGAGCTTGCCTTAAAAGACGGCGAGGATGATTTCTTCGCAGAGCCCGTGGAAGGAAACAGAATCGGGAAAGAGATTGTTACTGAATACGGCAATATGTATACAGAGAATATTTCACGGTTCGGCAACGCCGTATTAAACGGCGGGAATGATTATATTGACCCGATGGAATGCGTTAAAGATCAGATGGTTATTGATGCTGCATACAGGTCAGGCGAGACAGGAACGACAGTTAAAGTTTAAAGAAGGACAGCTTTGAAATGACCCGGAAAGGAAATCTGACACTGAGGTATGCTGTTACTCAGGTGCTTTATTTTGCGGCTGAATGCGGAACAATCACATTTGCTGCAACATATCTTCTGAACAGCGGTTTTGCTGCGGATAAGGTGGGAATCGTCTTATTCGGGGCGCATTTTGTGTCATTTATTTTGGAGCAGCTTACGGCAGATATTGCTGACAGGGCAGATAAGAATGTTTTGCCGATGCTCATATTCGGGCTTTCGGTTATTTCGGTATGCGCATTGGGGGCAGTAAGGTTTTTAAATCCGCCGCTGATTATTTTCGGAATTCTGTATGCGGCAGGAATGTTCTCGTTTGCAACGCAGGTTCCGCTTATTAATTCGCTGAGCGTATACTATTGCTCAAGATCGTGGAAGCTTAATTACGGTATCGGAAGAGGAATGGGCTCGCTCGGCTTTGCGCTTGTTTCCCCGCTTTTCGGAAGGCTTCTTGAGAGCAGCATGCAGTGGGTTCTGCCGATAAATATGGCGCTTATTCTTTTAACCGGAATATCGGTATTCTTTTATCCGAAAGATGACTCAGAGCCCGTTATAGCGAATCAGGATGCAGAAAGATTAAAGGGAGAGGAAGCTGTAAGCCTTTTCGAGTTCTTTGCAAAATACAAGTGGTATGCAATATCGCTTGCGGGCGTCATGTGCATAGGCTTTATCCATATGATGACGGAAAACTATCTGATAGAGGTTATGAGGCTTCACGGAGGGGACAGCGCGGACGTTGGTACTGCATTTTTCTATGCAACAATTGCAGAAATTCCGGGAATTGTATTTTTTTCGAGATTTCATAAAAAATTCGGGACGTATAAGCTTTTTGCTTTTGCCGCGCTGACGTTTTTTGTCAAGATGGTTTTGTATTTTACAGCAGGTTCAGTTACGGCATTAGTTATTGCATCGACGTTGCAGTTCTGCTCATACGGTTTTTACTGCCCTGTTCAGGTTTACTATGCAAATGAGTGCATTTCAGCGGGAGATATGGTTAAAGGGCAGTCGACCATATACGCATCGCACTGTCTGGGCGGTGCGCTCGGGAATTTAATCGGCGGAATTATTATAGAAAAAAGCGGCGTTCGGGCGATGCTGATTCTTTCAATCGTGCTCGGGGCAATTGGCCTTGCGATACTGATATTTACGATTCCTAAGGCTATAAAGGCTGCAAAGGAGATTGAAGCTTAAAGAGGGGGAAAAGATATGTTTATTGGCGTTGATTTAGGTACAACAAATATAAAAGCAGCTCTCTACAGCGAAAATATGGAGCTTGCTGACCGCAAAAGCTCGGCTGTTGAATACTTAAGGGACGGAAAGCGCGTTGAGTTTGACGCTGACGCGTATTTCAATATTCTGACTGAGCTCCTTAAAAGGCTTATCAGCGATAACGGCGTGAAGAACGTGCGCGAAATCGCATTCACGGGTCAGGCAGAAACGCTCGTCTGCATTGACAGAGACGGAAAGCCGCTTATAAATGCAATATCGTGGATGGATGAAAGATCCCAGAGCGAATGCGCGGAGCTGGCGGAGATATTCCCTCAGGAGGTTTGCGAGAGAATCACGGGGCAGCAGGCGGTTTTGCCGACTTGGCCGGCTACAAAAATTCTCTGGCTTAAGCGTAATATGCCTGAAATATTTGAAAAAACAGGGACGTATATGCTGCTTAAAGACTATATCGTGTTCAGACTTACGGGAGTAAAAAAATGCGATATGTCCATTGCGACGTTTTCGTTTTATTTTGATATTTACGAAAAAAAGTACTGGGCGGATATGCTCGAGGCTATCGGAATAACTGAGGAGAAGCTGCCGGAGCTTGCAGAGCCGTGTTCATTTACAGGGAATCTGCTGCCTGAAATATCCGGAAAGCTCAATCTCGAGGGCGAAACGAGGATAAACTGCGGGACGCTTGACCACTTTGCGGGAATGATAGGCACGGGCAATATTGATGTCGGGGGAGTTACGCTGTCAACGGGAACAGTTATGGCATTTACAGCTATGGCTTCGGAGCCCGCGCCGAGGAACAGCGGGATTGCCATGCATTACGGATTCCTACCTGATACGCACGTTATGCTGCCGGTTGTTGAAAGCGGAGGAGTGAGCCTGGAGTGGTTTAAAAGAACGTGTATGGGCGAAACAGGATATGATGAAATGAATGAGGTTCTTGCTTCGAGGGGAGAGAATGATCTTATATTCCTTCCGTATATTGCAGGAACAAACGCACCTGAATTTGACTCCGATGCGACAGGCATGTTCTGGGGACTCAGGCAGGAGCACGATAAATTTGATATGGCAAGGGCTGTTATGGAGGGCGTCAGCTTTACTCTGAGAAAAAATACAGACCTTATTGCTGAAAAAGGAACCCGGCTTAAATCAATAATTGCAACCGGCGGAGGGGCAAAAAGCGATATATGGTGCCGATTGCATGCGGATATTACGGGGCTGCCGGTTCTTGTTCCGAAAGAAAAAGAGGCGGCGTGCCTGGGTGCTGCAATTATAGCTGCTGTTGACGCCGGGAAATATGCGGATTTTTATGAGGCAACAAAGGATTGCGTTCTTTTCGATAAGGAATTCAAGCCGCATAAATCAGAGAAGACGGAAGCAAAATACAGGCGGTTTAATTTCCTTTATGACGCATCGGTTAAGGCGGCAGGAATTAAATAAAATACAGTAAAAACATTCCCCGGGTAAGGTTATACTTTCGGGGAATGTTTTTTATATTTTCGATTCGAAAGAAAAACAATTGCAAAACGAAAAACAGCAATAGTGGAATGTGTAAAAATAACCAAAAAATGCATTACAAAAATGTGCAAACTTACGAAAAAAAAGGAGCAGACACGAATTTAATTGACCAAACGAAAATCATGTGAGATAATTTATACAGATGAATGCCGGGTGCATTAACGAAGCCCGGTATACGGTCATTAATCAATATTATTTTATGGAGGCAAACATGAAAAAAGCATTATCTTTATTGCTCGCTTTGGCAATGATTATGGCTTTGTGCGCAATGGGCGCATCAGCTGCAAATGACGATCTTATCGGTATCGTCCTCCCCACGAAGGAAGAGTCACGCTGGCTCAACGACCAGAAGTACTTCGAGCAGTATTTCGAAGGCTACAACTATGAAATCCTTTTCAGCCAGAACAGCTCTGCAACTGAAAAGACGAATGTTGAGACGTTCCTTAACAAGGGCGCAAAAATCATCGTTCTGTGCGCTTATGATGCAGATGCAGCAGCAGCAGCCGTTAACGATGCAAAAGCTGAAGGCACGACCGTTATTTCCTATGACCGTCTTATCATGGGAACTGACAAGCTTGACTACTACGTAACATTCGACAGCCGTTCAGTCGGTAAAGCTCAGGCAGATTACCTCATTGAGCAGGCAGGCGGCGAGAAGGGCATTAACCTTTATATGTACTCCGGCGCATTAACGGACAACAACTCCGTCCTCTTCTTCGAAGGCGCATGGAAAGCTCTCCAGCCCTACATTGCAGACGGCACGTTCGTAATCCGCAACTGCGAGAAGGCAATTGAGCTGAAGGACAAGAATGACCTCACCCGTGAAGAGATGGTTTCCATTATGCAGACGATTGACTCTGAGTGGTCAATGCCTACCTGCAAGACTCTTGCTGAGGCTCACCTCACTGCCGCAGGTTCCGAAGGCAAGGGCAAAGTATTCGTTCTCGGCCCTGCAGACGATGACTGCTGTCGCGCACTTTCTGATGCATTCCTCGCTGATGCTGAAGTAACCGAGCTCAAGATCACCGGCGCTGACGGCGTTGAGGCATCTGTTCAGTACATCATCGACGGAAAGCAGTCCATGACTGTTTACAAGGACACCCAGGCTCTCGTTCTCGGCGTTCAGAAGATTGTTGATGCTCTTGCAGAGGGCAAGGCTCCCGAGACCGATACCACTTACAACAACGATGCAATGGATGTTCCGACAATCCAGGCAGACGTCGTAACAGTAACTGCTGACAACATCGCTGAAGTATTCTTTGAGTCCGGCGTTTATGACGGATCAAAGTACACCGGTTGGCAGAAGTAATTTAAAGTAACAATATAACATTTTTCGAGGTATGCTTCATGCATACCTCGAAAATCAATTAATCCTGAAAACGGAAAGTCAGGAGGTCTTTTTCTTGAGCGAATACATTCTGGAAATGAAAAACATTTCCAAATACTTCCCGGGCGTAAAAGCTCTGGATAATGTTAACTTTGCCGTACGCAAAGGTGAAATACACTGCCTCGTTGGGGAAAACGGAGCGGGGAAGTCCACCCTTATGAAGGTTCTTTCGGGCGTTCATGAATACGGAACGTATGAAGGAGATATAATCTATAAGGGACAGACTATGCAGTTTAAGTCCATAAAGGACAGCGAAAGCATAGGAATCGCCATTATCCATCAGGAGCTGGCGCTTATTCCGGAGCTTTCCATTGCAGAAAATATATTCTTCGGCCATGAGATAATGAAGGGCAAGCTTGTGGATTGGAACGAAACCACTATTCAGGCTCAGAAATATCTCGATATGGTCAGGCTTAACGCCAATCCGCGCATGCCTATAAGAGAGCTGAGAGTTGGCAATCAGCAACTCGTTGAAATTGCAAAGGCGCTTTCAAAGCATGCAGAGCTTATGATTCTTGATGAGCCGACGTCTTCACTTAACGATGAGGACAGCCGGAACCTTCTCAATCTTCTTCGTGAGCTTCAGAAGCAGGGCGTTACAATTATTATGATATCTCACCGTCTCAGAGAGGTTGTTGATATTGCGGATACCGTTACGATTCTCCGTGACGGCGCAACGATATGCTCTCTTGAACGCGGCAAGGATGATATTTCCGAAGGAAATATTATCAGATTCATGGTCGGCCGCGAGATGGCAAATATATATCCGAAGCGCGAAAACAAGCAGATCGGGGACGTTATGTTCGCGATTAAGGACTGGTCCGCTTATGACCCGAAGGCAGAGCGCGAAATCCTTCATAACATTAACATGAACGTAAGAAAAGGCGAGATTGTAGGTCTTGCAGGACTTATGGGTGCAGGAAGAACGGAGCTGGCGCTGAGCATATTCGGAAATACTCCTGAGTATCATATAACAAGCGGAACAATTGAGCTTGAGGGAAAGGAAGTCCGTTTTGCATCGCCGAAAAGTGCGATTGAAAGCGGAGTTGCTTATGCAACCGAGGACAGAAAGCGCAACGGGCTTGTTTTAATTCAGGATCTTAAGTTTAATATAACGATTGCAAATCTTAAGGCGATTATTAAGAATAATGTCGTAAATAAAAATGAAGAAATCGTTCAGGCAAATAAGCTTAAGGACCGAATAAACATCAAGGCGCCGTCAGTTCAGCAGATAGCGAGAAATCTGTCGGGCGGTAACCAGCAGAAGGTTGTTCTTGCAAAATGGATTTTTGCAGGGCCGAAGCTTCTTATTCTTGATGAACCTACACGCGGAATTGACGTAGGCGCAAAGCATGAAATCTATACGCTTATGAATGAGATGGTTAACGAAGGAATGTCAATCATCATGATATCCTCAGAGCTTAATGAGGTTATCGGAATGAGCGACCGCATATATGTCATGCATGAAGGAAAAATCACCGGAGAGATACCGGGCGATGAAGCAACCGAGCAGGGCATCATGAGATTCGCTACGAATACAGAGGAGAATTAAGTCATGAATGAAATTAAAAAACAAGGTCTCGGAGCTGAAGCATGGGGGCTCCTGAAAAAGAACGTAAGAAATTACGCAATGTATATTGCTCTTGCGGTTATTTTCATTGTATTCCAGATTGCAAGTAAGGGAATGTTCTTAACAGCCCGTAATATTACGCAGCTTATTAACCAGACTGGATATGTTGCGGTTATGGCTGTTGGAATGACGCTCGTTCTTATTATCTGCCAGATAGATTTGTCAGTCGGATTTGTTGCGGGCTTCCTGGGAGCTTGCACGGGCCGCCTTTTAACGGAAACGAGTATTCCCCTTCCGGTAGTAATTCTGATTATACTGATTGCAGGCGCATGCATCGGCCTTTGGAACGGCCTTATTATAGGAAAAGTCGGAGTTCCGGCATTCGTTACAACGCTTGCAGGAGAATTTATGTTCCGCGGGCTTTTAACGCTTGTTACGGAAGCTACGGGAACTATTCCTATTAACAATGATGCATTCTATTCTCTTTCAAACGGCTTTGTTCCGGAGCTTTTCATGATAGGAGACTTCCACGGACTTACAATTCTGGCAGGAGCTATCGCAATTATCGGAATTATTATTTCTGAGGTTAAGAAGAGAAAAGAGCTTATTAAGTATAACTTCGAAATCACCTCTATGCCTATATTTATCTTCAAGATTCTGTTCTTTGCAGTACTGATCGGAGCACTTACGAAGGTTCTTGCAGGCTACAAGGGAATTTCCTGGACGATTATTATAGTTGTCGTTGTGGTTGCGATTTACAGCTTTGTTCTTAACAATACCAAGGTTGGCCGTTATATTTACGGTATGGGCGGAAATGCTGAGGCTGCAAAGCTTTCAGGCATTAATATCAAGGCAGTTTTAATAGGCGTATATATTTCGATGGGTCTTATGGCTGCACTGGGCGGTGTTCTTTACACATCCCGTATTGGTTCTGCAACACCTACCGCAGGAAGCGGTTTTGAGCTTGACGCTATCGCATCGTGCTATATAGCAGGCGTTTCAACTACGGGCGGTATAGGAAATGTTGTCAATTCGGTCGTCGGAGCATTTGTTATCATGTCTCTTACGAACGGGCTTAACCTTCTCGGAATCGGCGTTTCCTACCAGTATCTTATCAAGGGAATAATCTTTATCGTGGCAGTTGCGCTTGACGTCCGCAGCCGCGGAAGAAAAGCCGTAGGCTAATTAATTTCAGGCGAGGATTTTTTTCAGAATATAATTCACCGGCAAAAGCATAACCCCTGAAGCATAAGCTTCAGGGGTTATGTTTTTATAAGAGTGAATACGTGAAATTAAATTAATAAATGAGCTCAATATCCATCATTTTGCAGAAGTCTTTAACAGCCTCTGAATAATTGCCGAAGGCAACTATTACATGCTGGCTGGATACGTTCTGAGCGAACTGTTCGACAGTGCAATTATCAGGAAATACCTCAAGGCTCGGAAGCTGGGGAGCGGGGTCATCCCATCCGAATTCGTTCCATGCGGGAGGAGTTTTTGCTTCACCGGTGTACATATGGAGCTTATACTTTCCGTCAAGATAAACAAGCCTTACGCATGTTACATATCCCGTCTTAACCTTTGATACGTTGAGAAGAGAGGAGGAAAGGAGACCGAATGCTGCGGGGAGAACTGTTACATCGCCATCCGTTGCAGCCTGGGGAATGAAATCGGGAACACCTATGAGCATGCTCTTTTCAAAGAATTCATAATACTCGAGATACGGGACGGTCTGACCGGTTATATATTTCATGATAAGCTGGGTTACAGCTCCCATGACATCATTTTCAGGAACCGTAAGAACACCGCAGTAATGTTCGAGAAGCATAAAGACCATTGCAGGAGGGAAGCCGAGAAGCTTTTTCATACCGTCAACGTCAATAAGGCTTATTGCCTCATAGCCGCGTTCTTTGATTTTCATAGCTACGGCAAGAGCGTAGGTTACGCCTTTTTCTATAACGGAATCGTCACATTCCTTTTTGAATTTCCAGTTTGTCTTAACAAAATCAATGCCTTCGTCAATATCTTTGCGGCATAGCTTTTCAATGTTCTGAACCATTTCGAGCATCTCGAAGGGCTCAACCTCAACGCCTATTTTGCCGCGCATTGAGTTGCCCTCAAACTGCGTTCCGTAAAGAAGCATATCGCGGTAACCCATCGTTCCCACGCGGGCGGTTCTGAGGCTTTGGCGGGCATGGGCGGCAGATATGAATGCCTCGATTTTATCCATGGGCCATGGCTTATCAATGACGTTGTAAATATACTTGAAATTATAATGAAGAGCCTGAAAAGCAGGGCGCAGAGCAGTCGTTCCGGCCTGCTCGGCGGTTGTTACTATCCTGCCGTTTTCGCGCCAGCCGCAGAGGCCCCAGAGGAGCATGGGGATGTGACGGAAATTGTCAGTTACGCGGATTACGGCGTGCGTCGGAATCCATCCGGCAACGCAAACGATAAGACTTTCAAATTCTTCGGCTTTTAATATTTTAATGGCGGCATCAGCGGTTTTATATTCGGGATCATCAATAACGAGACCGCCGTCAACAATATCCCAGCCTTTATCTTTAAGGGCCTTGAGAGCTTCGTCATGCTTAAGGGTAAGCCTTTCGATGGGAGTATTGACTTCACCGAAGCATGCAAATCCTATTTTAGACATAATGATTCTCCTTGCTGTTAAGAATTATTCCTTAACTCTGTCCTTAAGTTGAAGGTCAAAATGCTCGTCGTAAGCTTTTGCCTCTTCGGTATACTTCGGGAGAGTGTCAATAGCTTCGCCGCCGTTAAAGGTGCGGTCACCGACATCTTCGGTTGTTCCCATAACGGTTACGTTTACCTGACGGGGGCGGGCACGGACCTGATCCCAGTCAACAAAGTAAATGTGAGCGAATTCACCGGCGTCAAGCTTGCCGTCCTTAATAGTGATAGTTTCACTGCGGCCGAAGAATACGGAACGGAGATGACCGTCAGTGTTATAAGACGTGTAATCACCGGGCTCGTCAACATAGCGGCCAAACTGGGCATGAACAGGGCCGGGATGACGGTACATTCCTTCCTCGCGGAAGTCAGGGATGAACTTTCTCATGATGTCGAGAAGGTCATGCTGGAGATATTCAATGCCGAATGCATCGATATCGTGAGACGTTTCCTGAATCATGACGGAGCAGGTCGTATGATGGGAAACAACAGAGCACGTTCCGTTTTTGATTCCGGATGCTTCAACGATGGCGACAACTTCCTTGGAAATGTCATGGAAGGTGGGGATCCAGCCTCTGGACTGAACCTTGATTTCTTTCTGAACTACTTTGAAATCCATTTTAATGATGTCCTTTCAAATAATTATGTTTAAAATTAAAAATAACCGGATTAATGGCGCTTATCCCAGGCTCTGCGAACGGCGGAAATCATTTCTTCGGCCATCGCATTGCGTTCGGAGCGCGTTTTCAGCTTTGCAATACCGGATGACGTTCCTGTTGCATCGGCGCCTGCTATAATCGTGTTATATACGTCATCACCGTTTGAAATGCCGGCGGCCGTCAGAACAAGAATACCGTCATTGACATTTTTAACAGAATCTGTTGCGGCTTTAACATATTCAGGGCCAACGCTGACGCCTGTTCCGACGAGCTCGGACGGCTCTGCGACTATAATATCGGGGGCAAGCTGCGCAACAGCTGAGGCCTCGGCTAAAGAATCGGCGCAGACGATGGTTGCAAGACCTAATTCACCTGCTCTTTTAACCGTTGCATTAAGAACGCTTAAAGATAAGGGACGTTCACAGTGATTGAGCATAACGCCCTCAGCGCCTGCGGCCAGCACAGCTTCAGGAAGAATATCCGTCAGCCCGCGGCCGGGAAGAATGGGGTCCATATGCGGCGCGAAAACATGGATATGGCTCGTTGCAGCTTTGACTTCACTTATCGAAAGAAAGGGAGTCGTAAAAATAATATCGACGCCGTACTTTTCAGACATTTCGTCAGCAAACTTGGCAAGGTCAAGAATATCATCACCGAAAAGATAGGATTTCGGCCCGATTTCGAAAAACGGAGCTTTGATTTTCAGGTTATTTATCATAGATTTTCACACCCTTTCACAGCTATAATATATTATCGCACAATAATTACTTTTGGTCAATTGATAATTTCGTAAAAAAATTAAAATTATAAAAATAACTTTCATTTCGAAAGAAAATACTATAAAAACAGTTGATTTACACGAAGAATTATATTAAAATAAGCATGTTAATGAAAGAAAAGCAAGGAGCTGAAAATAATGTCCAACAGTAAGCAGGAAATAGAAGCCCGCAGGGGGAAAATTCTTGATATTCTGAATGAAAAGGGAAAGGTCTCCGTCAGCGGATTAAGCAATCAGTTTTCAGTTACTCCCGTCACTATAAGAAACGATCTTAATATACTGGAAAAGGACGGAAAGCTTATAAGGCGCCAGGGCGGAGCGGTGAGCGTAACAGATATAAGAGGGGATTCCGCTCTTCCGAAAAACGCAAAAATAAACTGTCTTGATGAGAAAAGAGCGATTGCGTCGGAAATCGTAAAGATGATTCAGCCGGCAGCGACTGTATTTATAAATTCCGGAACGACAACGCTTGTTTTAGCTGAAGCTTTAAAGGCAATTCCGAGGCTGATGGTTTTGACAAATTCAGTTGCAATTGCAACCGAGCTTTCAACGAAGTCAAGCTTTGAGGTGGTTTTGCTCGGCGGAGCAATGAATGTTCAGTACGGGTTCATGTACGGCGGGGATGCCCAGGAGCAGCTGAAAAAGTATCAGGCGGACTGGTGCATTTTATCAGCTGACGGCATAAGCATGAACAGCGGTGTTACGACGTATCATCCGGAGGAGGCGGCCGTAAACAAGATAATGTTTTCAAAGGCAAGAAGGCGCATAATTGCGGCTGATCATACGAAAATCGGCAGAGACGGCTTTTCGTCAATATGCGAAATCGGGCCTGACTTTGAGCTTATTACGGACTCATACGCAAATCCTGAGGAAATAGAGAATTTCCGGGCTCACGGGCTGAAGGTTACGGTTGCAGAGCTTGCGGAATAAAGGAGAAATTATGATTTCAGACGAGGCTTTAAAATCCATAAGAAACGCATTTGAAATTGAGGCGCAGTGCCTTAAGGAAATGCAGGAATATATAGATGAGGAGCAGTTTTCAAAGGCTGTTGAGCTTCTTAAAAATGCTCCGAGAATAGGGACATCCGGATGCGGGCATTCAGGGATAATCTGCCAGCATTTTTCGCATCTTTTATGCTGCATAGAAAGACCGTCAAGATTTATATCTCCGGCTGAGGCAATTCACGGGGCAACGGGCTTTCTGCAGGAGGGGGATGTTATGGTTTTTGCCTCGCGCGGAGGCAAAACAGGCGAGCTACTGCCGATAATAGATATATGCAAAAAGAAGGGAATAAAGATTATTTCCGTAACGGAAAATACGGAGTCTCCTTTGGCGCAGGCGGCGGATGCCGTGCTTAAAATGCACATAAACCGGGAGACGGATAAGTGGAACGCTCAGGGCACGACGAGCACGACTGTTCTTGCCGTTATTTTTCAAGCGCTCCAGGCTGCGCTTATTGAGGAAACAGGCTATCAGGCAGAGCAGTTCGGGATAATTCATCCGGGCGGAGCAGTAGGCGAAAGACTGAATAAAAAGTCGGTATATTAAAATTGATAAATAAAAAGACCGCTTAAAGCGGTCTTTTTTAATCTCTGTTTATATTTTTATTTATCTTCAATAAACTCCAGATGATTTCCGTCGGGATCGAGCATATAACAGACACGTTTTCCTTTGTTAGGCCCGGCAGGGACCTCACAAAGCTGCCCGGACATTTTAACGCCGTTTTCTTTCATCCTGCCAAGCCATTCATCATAACCGGTTATATTAAAACAAAGATGAGTGCAGCCGGGCTGGTTCGTGTCCGTTGCAAGCGCGGTTCCCTCACCGCGGGTGTATTGGATGAGCTCAACAGAGCAGTTCGGAGCCTTCATATAGGCAATTTTCATTTCAACCCCGGGGATTCCCGTTACGGCAGAGGAAAACTCCTCATCGCGCTCGGCGTTTGAGATACATTCGAGGCCCAGGACGCGGCCGTAAAAATCAACTGATTTGTCAAGGTCCGCAACCGTAAATGAAATATGATTAATTGCTGTTATCATTGATTTTCTCCTTAATAACCTTTGCAGGATTTCCCGCGGCTACTGCGCCGGCGGGGATATTTTTTGTTACGACGCTGCCGGCTCCGATTACGGCTCCGTCACCGATTTCGACGCCTTTCAGAATGAGAGAGTTGCACCCTATAAATACGCTTTCTCCGATTTTTACGGGAGCCGTCTTCACGGCGTCAAAATTATCGGCATTGCGGTTTTCAATATCAAGGGCATGCATATCGGTATCGATAATTTTGCAGTTGGCGCCAATGCGCGTGTGTGCACCGATTTCGATTGAATTCCATGCATAAACCGTGGAACCGGATATTCCGACATCCTCGCCTATTTTAATCTTTCCTTCGCGTTTGGCGATTATTATCGTCCGCTGATAAAGGCCGAGAAGGTTTGACCAGAAGTTTGAGCGGATTATGCAGTTATCGCCTATTTCAACAGAAGCCTTCGGGAAGCGGAAGATGAAGGGATAGCCGATAAGCTTTACGTTTTTACCCGTTTTAACGCCGTTTAAGGCAATGAAGGGGCGGGAAAGGTAAGTGTTAAATTTGAACATATTCAACCTGCCTTTTGTTAAATCTTGCGACGGATTCAAAGCCTGCGGCTCTGAGATTTTCATAGCCTTGGGCGATGCCTGAAAAAGCGGACCGGAGAGAATGCCCGTCAGATCCGACGGTGACAGTTTTTCCTCCGCATTTTTTATATAGCCTGAGGAGTTCAACTGACGGGAGAGTATTCTCAACAGACGGCATTCTAAGACCGCTGCAGTTTATTTCAATTCCGCAGCCTTTTTTTACTATCATTTCAAAAAGCTCGCAGAATTCATCACGGAAGCTCTCGGGAGGATGACGCCGGACGATATCAGCGGGACAGTACTTGAAGAAATAGTCAATATGCCCGATGACGTCAAAATCAACTGTATCTGTAAGGAGCTTTTCATTCTCGATGTATTCGTAGAAAAGCTCAGCGAAGTTATCTTCGTTTATTTCGATTGTTTTATAATCAATACGGGCGGCGCGGTGATGCGTTGAGCCTATAATGAAATCAAATTCCTGCTCAGACATGAGCTTATCAAGTAAAGGATAATCATAATAAGGCTGGCCGAGCTCAATTCCGCAGATGATTCTGAGATCCGGGAAAAGCTCACGGCAACGGGCGATTTCGTCGTTTCTTTTATTAAAATCGGGCCAGGGAGTTTTTTCCATCATAGGGAATTCGCAGTGGTCGGTTATAGCAATTTCGGCCATGTTAAGCTCAAGAGCGCGGCGGCAGATTGCCTCAATGGGCTCTTGGGAGTCAGGCGAAAATTCACTGTGAATATGATAGTCGGCCAAATTCATGAGAGCTCTTCTCCGCTTAAGAATTTATAATAATCATCTTTCTTATAGGGATAATCTGCAATAAAACGGGTCAGAAAATCCTGAACGTCATCATAATCGGCCTCGAAAAAGCCGCGTTTGCCGTTTTCACCTTTATACGGCTTGCCTATGGCATGAATCATGACGAGGTGAAGCTTCTTTGAGGAGCTTTTTTTGTCCTTGCGCATGAAGCTTACGAGCTTTGCGGCATCAAGATTTGACGGGATATATATATTGAGATGAGCATCCTGCATAAGACTGAAAATTCTGTCGCGCTCGGAGACGGCCATAAGGCCTTTCTCAACGCCGTAGTACATAGCCATGACGGTTCCTGCCAAAATGGCGTCACCGTGCAGCACGCGGTAATCGGAATATTTTTCCATGGCGTGACCGAAGGTGTGGCCTAAATTACTTGCAAGAGGGTCATCCTGGCGCACGGCTATGCGGGCGTTAACAGTGGAGATGACAATCTTTTCCATTAATGCGGCATCGTAAGGAGAATTCTGGAATTCTATAATTGATGGGAGAAGAGAGCCGTCAGTTAAAAGAGAATACTTGAAGCTCTCGGAAAGACCCTGGCGCGTAATGCGCTTCGGAGAATTGCGCATAAGCTCAATATTATTATAGACAACCTCGGGATAATAAAAGGTTCCGAGGAGATTTTTCGTATTGTGAGCATTAAGACAGGTTTTGCCGGCGGTGGATGCATCAGTCTGCCCGATAAGAGTCGTGGGAATCATAAAAAGAGGAAGGCCGCGCATATACGTTGAAACCGTAAATGAAACAAGGTCTAAAATGATGCCTCCGCCGATGGCGCATACGGCGTCATAACGGCCGGCGGTATGCTGCTCAAGGAAATCAACGAGAACGGGGTAATAGTCAATTGATTTTGAATATTCAACAGCTTTGACCTCGTGAATGTACGTTTTCATATTCGGGAGGACCTTTAACAGCTTTTCGCCGTAGAGCCTGTTTATCGTTTCGTCGATTACTATAAAAAGACGGTCGTACTTATCCATGCCCATTTCGGATATGCGGGCATAGTCTGAAGAAGAGTCTATTATGAATTTTACGTCATATGAATGGGTAAAGGTTGTTGAAATATCCGGCATATAATTCTCCTGACTGTTATCTGCAGATTGAACCGCCGTCAATTACTATTGTTGAGCCGTTTATAAAGTCACCGGCATGGCTGGCGAGCATTACGGCTGTTCCGGCGAGGTCTCTCGGCTCAGCCCAGCGGCCGAGCGGGATTTTCGCAAGAGTCATGGCGGATTTTTCAGGGTTTTCATAAACAAGCTTCGTGAGGCCGGTTTTGGCATAGCCAGGAGCTATGGCGTTCGTGCAGATTCCGAATTCGGCAAGCTCGTCAGCAAAACACATGGTGAGCTGCTTCACGCCGCCCTTGGCAGCCATGTAGGCCGGGATATCGTGAGCGGAGGAAATGATGGAGCCTATGGAGGCGATGTTGATAATTTTACCGTAACCGTTGGGCTTCATGGCTATCGCGGCGCGCTGGGATAAATCGAAAACGGCAGTTAAATCAACCTCTATCATCTCATCCCATGCATCGAGAGGGAACTCGAGAATAGGAATGCGCTTCTGGATGCCGGCGTTGTTCAGAAGAACATCAAGCTTTCCGCCGAATATCTCAAGGCACTTATTGAAGGCCCCGGCTCTCTGGGAGCGGTCCTTCATATCCATATGGACGGCCTGAATTGAAGGGAAGCCTTTGGCTTTGAATTCCTCAACGGTATCAAAAATGGCATCCGAGGAGCCTGTTATGATAACGTTCGCGCCGTTTTCAAGGAAACCCTCGGTCAGGCCTTTTCCGAGACCTTTTCCGCCGCCGGTTATAATACAGTTAAAGCCTTTTAATGAAAACATGTCTGACATGACGATAATCTCTCCTTTAATATGATGGGAGTGTATTCTTTAAAGACCTCAGGGGAGGCCGGGATATTACGGGATTCATAATAATCCGTGCAGGAAAGGATTTTTTCTATGGAATACTGCTCTTTAAGCTCAGGAATTATGTAAACCCCCTCGGCGGGGTTCTCGGCGATTTCAGCCCATTCGGGAGCTATCTGGCCGCACATGAATATTACGGGCTTGCCCTGAGCCTTGGCTCTTTCGCAGACGGTTACCGGAATTTTTTTGAGACGGGGGTTATCAAAGCGGCCTTCACCGGTTATTACGAGGTCAGACTGCGCGATTTTTTCATTGAGGCCGAATAAATCGCAGAAATAATCGGAGCCCTTGAAATATTCGCATGAGAACATATTCTGAACGCCAAAGTATACTCCGCCGGCATTGCCGGACCAGGGGTCATTCACCGTCAGGCCTGTTACCTTATAGATATTATCGCATTCCTCGTCAATTCTTTTGAGAATAGCGGCTTTTTCAGATGCGAAGGCAAGGCCGACCTTGAGAGGCGTTACTATATCGAGATCGCATGCTCTGGTTATACCGTCATTGATAACAGAAAGCTTTATATCCCTGAATCTTTCGGGATGAAAGTCAATCGACGTGATTTCGTGAAAATCCGCGGGGCAGATTGGCTTTTCAGAATCATATCCGGAAAGCTCAGCGCCGAGAGCCTGGGCAACGCCGATTCCGTAGCCTACCGTGGACGTTCCGCCTAAGCACAGGCGGATATCGCGGAAGCCTTTTTCAATTGCATCGGCAATAAGCTGACCGAGACCGAAATCCGAAAGCTCAAGGGGATTTTTATATTCATCCTCTTCAAGAGACAAGTGAAGAATTTCGGATGATACGACGAATGCGGCATTATCCACGGCGAGATAACTGACATCCACAGGGCGGCCGTAAGGATTGATTACATTACGGACATTGATTACGCGGGCTTTACCGCCGTAAAAGCTGCGCAGGATATCAAAGGTATATTCGCCGCCGTCACAGACAGGCTGAACGGAGCAGACCGCACTTTCGGGGAGAATACCTTTAATCATTTCGCACGCTTCCGCGGACGAAAAAACATCTTTAAATGAACCTGAAGAAATAAGAATTTTCATACACAGTAATTATAACTATTGTACACATGGTTTGCAAGTATAATCGGCTTGTGATATACTTGCACGGTGATATGAATTCAGTCTGAACGGAGATATGAAAATGTACGATATCAAAGGGAAAAAGCTGTTAATAGTAGGGGCAAACGGGCATTCCTCGCCGGCGGTCTGGGAGGCAAATGACCTCGGGTGTATTACGCATGTTATTAACTATGATAAGCGGGCGATTGCCAAAAGATTCGCGAAGGTTGCCGCGGAGGTTGACTGCTACGTTCCCGATGAGGTTCTGAAGTACGCCGTGGATAATAAGATTGACGGAGTGTTCACAGGCTGGAATGAGGTTAATATATTCACGGCGGAATACGTTGCAAAAAAGCTGGGAATGCCGTTTTACGGGACGAAGGAGCAGGCGGATATGCTTGTCACGAAGAAGGCGTTTAAGGATACGTGCAGGCGCTTTGACGTTCCGGTTGTTCCGGAGTATTTCTGCGGAGGAGCAGAGGAATTTAATGAGGACGTTATAAAGAGCTTTGAATATCCCGTGATTTTCAAGCCGACAGATTCAGGCGGAACGCGGGGAATGACGATTCTCTATGACGGGTCGCCGGAGGCGGTAAGGGATGCATACAACAAGGCAATGGATGCATCGATTGAGAAGAAGATAATCGTTGAAAAATACCTGAAGGATACAAAGCTCACGGTTATGGATTTCGCCGTTCAGAACGGGGAGCCGTACTTCGTGTGCATGGCGGACAGGATAACAGTCCGCGAAGCGGAGGACAGAGTTCCGCTGGGATTCTGCTTTATGTACCCTTCGGAATATATTGATATGGCTGAAGAGCAGGTAATTGAGTCACTCAAAACGCTTTGCCGCGGAATCGGGCTTGAAAACTGCATAATCTCATTTGAAGGAATGATTTCCGAAGGGAAAATGTACGTTATAGAATGCCAGTTCAGATACGGCGGAACGCATATGGACAGATTCGTCAAGGCGGATTCAGGGGCGAATCTTATGCAGATGAGCATAGAATTTGCTCTTACCGGGCATTTTGATTCATATGACCTGAGCAAAACGGCGAACCCGAGATTCAAAAGGACGTATTCATGCCAGAATCTCCAGATGAAGCACGGAAGGATTACGGAGGTTAGAGGGCTTGAGGAGGTCCGGGCTTTGCATGGGGTGGACTGGATAGTTCAGCAGAAGGATATCGGAGACGTGGCGCCGGATGACGGGTCTACGGCTAGAAATTTTGCAAAAATCGGGCTTTCGGGGGACAGCCGCGCGGAGGTTTACAGGCTTGTCGATAAAATTCAGCATACGCTTGAAATACTGGATGAAAACGGCAATAACATGGTCATTCAGAATGTTCCGGAGGAGCTGCTGAAGGATTGACAGGTTAAATAATACAGTTGACATAATGAATAATACAGAGCAGAAATCAGCCCCTGAGCGCCAGCTCAGGGGCTTCTAATATTTATTTTCTGAATACAATCCAGCTTTTGAATACAGGCGAAGGAACAGAGAAGAGCTTTATTATCTTGCCGAAGGTTGAGAATTCGGGATTCGTGTCTCTGAACCAGGAATATGAGGACATTCCGCCCATGTCACAGTAAACGGCGTCCTTTACGCCGAGAGCTATGAGCTGGTCGGTAAAATCATCAAAATACATCTGCTGCTTTGAATCTATAATGCAGAGGTAGCCTTTGAGCTCGGCAATTACTCTGTAACAGCGGCATTTCCGGGAGTAAACGTCATTCGAAACGCCGTCCTTGACGATAAGATACTGCTCATAGCCGCTTCCGCCGTGCTTTGCGGCTTCTTTTATTGCCTCTTCGGGGTTTTCTTTGATAATGTGGAATTCACCGTCATAGAACGTTAAAGCACCGTATTCGCCTTTCGCTTCGCCGCCTTCGAAGTATTCACCGTTTATCGCATAGGGGCCGACTATTTCGTCCTCCTTAAAGAACGGGGAAATGCGGTTGTGGAAAGGACCGCTGCCTAAGAATGTTATGGATTCATCGGATTTTTTCGGCTGGTCCTTTACGGCAAGTTCAATAGTATTATATTCCGGGAAAATGATATATAAATCGTCAGTTTCATAGACATTTGATTTGTCTTCGGAAAAACCGGGAAAGCCGTTTTCCTTAAGGTAATTTATCGGAACAATAATAGTGCTTTTTATTTCACCGTGATACTGGGCGGCTATAGCATAGATAGCACCGGCCATACCGAAGAGGCACACAGCCATACAGATTACGGCTGAGACATTGCGCAGGCCGTTGAATTTCGGATTGAAGGCTTTTATATCAGAGGATGCGAAGTAAATTTCATATGCAACTGATACTAAAACGGGGAGCGCGAGAACAGCTATAAAGGGCTTCTGGTAATCATTCAGAAGAGCGATAAGAACTATTCCGACTACAGCGAACGCAAGAGCGATTTCATACCATACGGCGCCCTTTATATTGAGCCTGAGGTCTTTTTCGCGGTCGCTTAATTCATGCATAGCGGAATTAATACGCTTGCGGTACATATAATGCTCGCAGTAAACGCAAAGACCCATTATTGCGACGTCAGATAAAATTGAGACCGTGTTGACGGTGGACTGGCCGAAGCCTTCGCCGCTCGTACGGCAGGCAATCATATATATTACGGCGGGGACGATTGCAAGAGCGAGCGAGACCTTGTTGATTGCATAAATCGTGAGTATATTTTTATCGGCTGTTCCTAAAAACAGATGAAGCGCGAAAATCAGAACGCATGCGATGAGATACAGCCAGTTTGCAAAAAGATATATGCTGCCGCTGAGCCCCATAACAAGATAATCGTCAAGATTGGTTCCGACTATTTCGCCGAGAACTTTTTCGGCCTGCGACAAAACAAGAAGCATCATGGCTGACGCAACGAGCCCGAAAAGAACGGTGTTCTCGCTTCTTTTGCCGTAGCACGTGAAAATAAGCACAACGATAATTATCCTGAGGCCTTCTTCAAAAAGCTCAAGATATGAAATAGATTCTTTTGTTAAGACAGCAAGAATACAGTAATATACCTCAAACATGAGAGTCAGCAGGAAGAGGCATATTAAGGGGACTTTCCGGACGTCAGTTATATTTTTCTTCATATAATAAACCTGCTTTATGAAATATCTTTGGGAACGGCAGTAATAAATCTGCCGAAACAGGAAATATCAAATATATCCGTATCAAATACGGGTTCAAAATCAAGCGTTGTGACGTAAACCGCGGACGGGCTGATTTTATACTGACCGGTTTCGTCAGCAGTCAGCCGGGGATTTGAAAAACTGTATTTTTCGCTGAATTGCGCTGACTGATAATCATTTGCGTCAATATCATGATAAAAGAGAGTCAAAAGCTCGCTGACATACCAGAAGCCTTTATACTGGGCGTCGGGAGTGATGCAGTATTCATCGGCATCAAGGTCTTTTACGGATATCATAGCCTGCCCGAAATCCTCCATGAATTCAAGGGAAATGTTATCGGCATATGACGTGAAATACTTATACGAAAAAAGCCCGAAGCTGAATATATAGGCTGCCGCGAGAGCTGCGGAGACGGCGCGGCGGAGGGTGGCTTTGCTCTTAAGGGCCCTGCTCATAAAACAGGAGAATGCATAAATTCCTGCACCGGTGAAAATAATCAGAGGATAGAAAACAATATTCAGCCTGTTAATGTTTACGTTATTTGTAAAGAGCCCGTTTAAAAGAGCCGTCAGAAACATTAAAAATACAAGAGCGCAGCCCGTGCTTTGCTTAAATCTTTTTGCGCAGTAAACAAGACCGGCAATCATGAACGGAATTGAGATATAGTACATTGTTCCGAAGCCGCGGACCTCATTGCATACATAGCCGTTATAAATCTGCGCGAGGATTGACAGAACAGATTTAAGGTTTATCCATAGCTGCCAAAGAGGGTGCTCTGAGAAAAATAAAATGTCATTTGAGCGGATGGTGCCGGGGAAATAAGGAATAGTGAAAAGAGGCGTTTCGATTGAGCTGAGCCCGAAAAAGTTTATCACCATGCATACAATAAACGGCCAGGCGATGAGAAAATATACAAGCGCGCAGATTAGCGCTTTTTTCAGGGAAATTTCGCCCTTCGTAATCAGATATACACATGCAAAAAGAAGAAATATGGGGACAGTATAAATTGAAATCCCGTAACAGTACATCGAAAGGCCGAAACAAAGCACAGACATAAGCGGAGCCCATTTAATGCATTTTGAATATGCAAGAAAAGCCATTCCGAGCATGAGGAAATGAGGGAACAGATTACAGTCAATTGCCCAGCGGCTCTGCATGAAGTGCCAGGGATTGATTGCGCCTATGGCAAGAATAATCAAAGCTGCTTTTTTGCCGAAGGTACGCTTTGAAAAGACGAAAAGCCCGCCGAGACCGAGCATCGAATAGATGAGGGAGGGAATTCTTGCAACAGCCGGGCTTAAACCGAATAACTTTATCCAGGGGGCCATTAAGTAGCTTAAAAGCGCACTCATCTGGCCGAAGCCCCAGGCAGTCAGATGCATGGGATAGCGCATACCGAGCCGGTCAGTTCCGAAATCAGCAAGGGCCTTGGCATCAACTGCGGCCATGGCGCCATCCTGATTCATACCTCCGGGGACGGAGCCGAACAGGATAAGCCTTACGGCAAGCGCAAATGCCAGCAGCGCGAGAACGGCGAAAATATATATTTTTTTATTTTTTCTTATATTCATATCAGTTATTTAAATAATAATACCATACGGCCTAAAAGTCTATAAGTTGTTGCTTTTAAGCGTGGAATGCTGTATTATATAGTCAGAAATCAAAATAAAGGAGAGAAAAACAATGAGCGAAGATTTCGGTAAGGATTTTGACAAGGATTATGTTACAATAGTGGATGACGAAGGCAAGGAGTATGAATTAGAGTATCTTGATACGATGGATTATAACGGATCCACGTTCAATGCATATCTCCCTGCGGATGTTGATGAAAATGATCCCGATTTCGGAATGATTATTTTAAGAAGCGTTATTGATGAAGAGGGCGAGGAGCTTTTGGAGTCAATTGATGATGACGATGAGCTCAATGATGTCTATGAGCATTTCATGGTTCTTCTTTTCGCTGATGAAGAGGATGAGGAAGAATCTGAAGGTAAATGAGCCTTGACTGTGCTGTGTTGCTGATTTTTATCGCAATATGGTCCATTAAACCCACATCTCTTATAAGGGATGCCGATTTGACTTCTGCGGATTGCAGGCCTCCATGGCTTCGCCATGAGTGAGGAAGCGCGAAACAGAACTTAGGCGACCCACCTGCTTAAACGTGCAGGTTATAACTGGGCCGGCGCGGCATAAGACGGGAATAACCCCCGGGCGATTAGCCCGGGGGTTACTTTTGCTTTTTAATGAAAAACAGTTTACAGAGAAGCAGTATCTGTTAATTCAATGATTAATTCTGCAGAATTCTCTTTAAGTGAATTATCCGTGATTCGTGGGACAAACTGGAGTTTGTCAGTCTCTTATGTTTAAAAAATCTGAATAATTATTTGGTTATTGACATATGTTACAGGCTGTTGTATAAGGGAAGAAATACTGTTAGGAGCGTCAGAAGAAAACATGAGTTTTATGTCCGATATTTTAAAATAATGCCGTCGCGCTGCTCACCAAAATAACAGGAGGAGTATCATATGAATCTTTCATGGGAAGACGGGTTTATTATCAAAGTCAACGCTAAAGCCGGAACCGCAGTCGTTTCTGCTAACAGGGAAGGTCTGCTTTCCCTGTCAAAGCACCTTGCCGCGCTTGCGGAAGAAGAATCCGGCAGCCATATTCATCTCGACGCATGGAATTCTCTTGAAGACGGCTCTGCAGAACTGGTGATTGAAAAGATTGAGTGAATCGCGGTTTTCGAATAAGCACCGCAGTGCACAGCTCGCTTAAATTATCGGTTTTTCAGTATTTATTATTCATTCAGAAAATCCTGCCACTTGCGTGACAGGATTTTTGTTTTGGCGGAGGAAGCAGGATTCGAACCCGCGTGAGGTTGCCCTCTAACGGTTTTCAAGACCGCCCCGTTATGACCTCTTCGGTATTCCTCCGTGTATATGCGCTGCGGATTTCCCGACAGCGCGTATTATAATACTACAGACACGAAAAGGTGTCAAGATAAAGAAAAATATGTTGCCATTTTGTTTCTTATTTGTTATAATATTTTAAACTTGCGAAGACTGCACCTGTGAGGTGGAAAATGAATAATAAAAATTTCTTCAGGCCGGTAAAGGTACTGCTTATAATTGCAATAATATTAGCTCTTGGTTTGGCGGCATTTGCGGGAGCTACGTACGTGCGGAATAATCCGGCGGTACTTCAGAACCTGTTTGGGAAACAGCTTCAGGATCAGGATAAAACAGAAACGATTACATTTGGCCAGACTCAGGACCCGTCACAGAAGATTGATGATAATCAGATTACAGGTGAAGAGGCAGATGCGGCAAAAGCTGATGAGCTTCCCGGGATTGTTATCGGGGGAGTTATGGAGATAGACGCCGTTGCAGGGGAGAAGGTTATAAAAAATATCAATCTCCGCAATGACGCGGCAAATACAGGATATTATTATCTGACGTATGAGTTGAGGCTTCCCGACGGAAGCGAGGACGGTTATGAAACGCTTTTTAAGACGGATTTAATTGAACCCGGAAATGTTATACAGAATATTGAAATATCGAGAGCTCTTGAAGAAGGAGAGTATGACGCGTATCTGTTTGTTCAGCCGTATCTTATAAGTGACAAAACGGTTCTGAATAATGCGAATATGTCAACAAAGCTTATCGTAAGCGCAAATACCAAATAGAATTTATTAATATAAAGAATATTTAAGGAGAATCGGTTATGAAAAAGTTTACGGCATTGGTTCTGGCATTTTTGATGATTGCGGCAAACGGAGCAGCGATTTTCGCGGAGAACGTTCCGGAAAACGGGGTGATTAATATTATTTCCCCCGAGTTAATACAATCAGTAAATAATGCAGGAAGTATCGCAAACAGTAATATCGGCGTAACGCTTAACAGTGATAAGCAATGGTATTCTGTTACAATTCCGGCTACATCCGCAGCACTGACGCTTAATACCGCAACAGGAAATTACGAAGGCGTTTCAGGGGAATTCAAGCTTGATGGAATGTTATCGGGAAACACAAGAGTGTATATTACAATTCCTTCGTTATTATTGACACTTGAAAACGAAAATGATGAAAGTAAAACGGCAAATGCCGCAATTACATTTAACAGTAATTATCCGGAGAATTTCATAGATAATGATTTAGGAACATTAGGAAAGCAGGTGGTTAAAATTGATGCAAATACATCATCTGATACTAACAGTCTTCACTATGCTGTTGATTTTTCAGATATAACGGCATTCGGAGAGTACAAAGCTAATCAGACCTTTAATATAGTTTTGAGAGTATCATAAAGGGGAATACTGTTAATTTTTCTATTACATTGACTTCAGGCAGGTAAATTTAGTATAATAATTCAGATGAAGACTTCTCAGAATAAAAATTCAAAAAGAGGCTTTACGGCGCTGATTTATGATATGCCGATGCTGGCGCTCGCCGTATTTGTCTTTCTGTATATAAACCCCAGTACGTATGATATGCGCCTGAGGCTGATTTACATTGCCCTGCAGTATGCAATATGCGCGGTGGTTGTATTCGGGCTGAGGTTTGCATTCGGAGTTTATAAGCAGATTCTGAGATTCGGCGGAACGAGGCTTTATATAAGGCTTATTGTGTCGGATGTCTGCGCGGGCGCAGTTTATTATCTGATTCAGCTGATGATTCCGGATTACGGACCGAGAATCAACTTCCTCAGGGCCGTCTGTATTGTTGCAATGAATCTCCTCGAGGCGATTGCGGCAAGGCTCATATATCAGTATATTTTTGAATTCGGCTCGAGAAAGCTCTGGACGCTTCCGGTTTTCCGCGGAATTGTTAAGTTCTTTACAGGGCTTTATATTGAGGACCCGGAGCACAGAACTGATGACCCGGACGTTAAGAGGCTTGGCCCTGATCTTTCGGTTAACGCGGAGAGAAGGAATCTGGCTATCGTCGGAGCGGGAAGAATCGGAGCTATGCTTTGCAAGGAGCTTCTGACAAATCAGCACAGCGCATATACGCCCGTCTGTTTTATAGATAAGGATTCAACGAAGTCGGGCCGTGAAATTTACGGTATTCCGGTTTTCGGTGAAAACGAGTTTACTAATGAAAAAATAAAAGAGCTGGGAGTTGAAGAGATAGTCTTTGCTCTGCCGAGAATGCGGGCTGAGCATAAAAGCGAGCTTTATGAGCATTACCGGCCGACCGGATGCAGAATTCTTGTTTACGATTATCCGCTTTCGCATACGAATGAGTTCGGAAAGCGCGCAATCCGCGAATTTAATATTGAAGAGCTTTTATTCAGGGATGCAAAGGAATTTATGTCCGATGAGGTCATAGAGTTCTACGGGGAGAAAACAGTTCTGATTACAGGCGGAGGCGGTTCAATAGGCGGAGAGATAGGCCGCCAGATTGCAAAAATGCACCCGCGGAAGCTTATACTGCTTGATGTTTACGAAAACGGGGTTTATGACGTTCAGCAGGAGCTGAAGATGCAATACGGCTCAACACTTGCTCTTTACGTTGAGATTTGTACGGTTACGGATAAGGATAAGCTTGAAAGGATATTTGCTTATTATAAGCCGGACGTTGTTTTTCATGCGGCGGCGCATAAGCATGTTCCCTTAATGGAGCATAACTGCGTTGAGGCTGTTAAGAATAATGTTTTCGGAACAAAGAACGTTGTGGATTGCGTTGAAAAGTACGGAGTTGCGAATTTCCTGATGGTTTCAACGGATAAGGCCGTTAATCCGACGAACGTTATGGGCGCAACGAAGAGAATGTGCGAAATGATAGTTATGGCAAAGGCCGGAGCGGAGAACGCAGGCAGGGAAGTCAAGACGAAATACTGCGCAACGCGTTTCGGAAATGTTCTCGGTTCGAACGGCTCGGTTGTTCCGCTTTTCAAGAAGCAGATAGCGGCGGGCGGACCGCTTACCGTTACAGACAGAAAAATCATCAGGTATTTTATGACGGTTCCCGAGGCAACGCAGCTCGTTCTGACATGCGGGGCTATTTCCAAAAACGGAGAGCTTTTCGCGCTGGATATGGGCAAGCCCATGCCGATACTTGAGCTTGCGGAAAATATGATAAGGCTTTCGGGGCTTGAGCCGTATAAAGATATAGATATTGTTGAGACAGGGCTCAGACCGGGCGAAAAGCTTTATGAGGAGCTTCTTATTAAATTCGAGGAGCTCGATAAAACCGATAACGATATGATTTACGTTGAACGCGGAACGCCTCTTACGCAGGCGGAGGTTGACGGAAAGCTTGAGATACTGAAAAAGGCATGCGATACGCAGGATGATGAGGCCGTAAAAGAAGCGCTTCATGCGGTTATTTCAACATATCTGCCGCCTGAAGAGGTTAATAAAACAGCGCTTGAATCGAAAGAATTTGAGATGTCAAAGGGCTGAAAACAGAATACAGATAAAAAAATTCTCCCGTATCCGGGAGAATTTTTTTATGTTATTTTAAAATAATTATTTCTTTTCAACAGGAGGGAGCTCGGACGTGCAGTGCGGGCAGCGGGTTGCTTCTATATCTATCTCGCTTTTGCAGTAAGGGCAGATTTTAACCGTCGGAGGAGCTTCATCTTCCTTTAATAGCTCTTCGGCAGGATGGGCAAGAGCATCGCGGACCTTGTTAAATACCTTGACGATGAAGAAAAGAATCAGCGCCATTAGGAGAAAGTTGATAAGAGCTGCGATGAAGTTGCCGTAAGTAATCGTTGCGGGGTTTTCAAGCTCGCCTTTTCCGACTACGAATTTCCAGCTGGAAAAGTGAACGCCGCCTGTGATTATTGAAAGGATCGGCATAAAGATGTCATTTACAAGGGAGTTGACTATGGACTGGAATGCACCGCCTATAATAACGCCGACGGCGAGGTCCATAACGCTGCCTTTACTTATGAAGTCCCTGAATTCATTGATAAGCTTTTTCATGGGGAATATCTCCTTCTTATATTAATATGCAGATGTAAAATTATAATAGCAAAAACAGATTTAAAAGTAAATAACAGTGAGGCCTGAAAAAAAGTTATATTTATCCTTTGACGTATTTTATAACATATTCCGCAAAACGGCGGGTCGCGGGACCGGCTCTGCCGGATGCTGCAATTGCAAGACCGATTGTTCTTTTCGCTTCAGGAACGAGAGGAAGAATAAGGAGGTCATCATGCCGTCCTTTGAGAAGAAGCTCAGGCATAATACTCATTCCGAGGCCCTGCTCAACCATAGCGATAATGGCATAGTCATCCTTCGTATAGAATCTGACGTTCGGCTTTACGCCGGCGGCGTCAAGGGCACGGCGGGCATCGTGGTCAGAGCTCTCGAGGAGACTTATGAAGGGCTCGGTTTCGCATTCTATAAGCGGAAAACGCGGATAGTCCCTGAACTTGGAATCCTTAGGGATGATAGCGAGAAGCCGGTCCTCCATCAGCGTGACGGTTTCGCAGTTAACGGAGCACGGGAGATTGACGAAGCCTATATCGATGCTGCCGTCAGTCAGCCATTGCTCGACGTCATGATAGTCCCCGTTCAAAAGCTGAAAATCAACGTTCGGGAAGTCGGACTGGAATTTTTTCAGGACACCGGGAAGCCAGTGAACAGCAACGGACGTGAATGCACCGATACGGACAGTTCCCGCATCAAGGCCTCTTATTGAAGAAGCCGTTTGCTCAAGCATTTCGGCAGATGATAAAAGAGCCCTGACTGACGGCATAATCCGCTCACCTTCATTCGTGAGCTTAACTCCCGCGCGGCCTCTTTTTATAACGGAAAAGCCGAGATCTTCCTCAAGAGCGGCAATTGAATGGCTGACGGCGGACTGCGTCAGACCGAGCGCTTTTGCGGCATCGGATAGCGAGCCTGCTTCAATTACAGATGACAGGATTTCATAGCGCTGAAGATTCATTTAAAAGACCTCTCAGAGTACTTATATGAAAATATTTCATATAAACATGAATATTATTAACGTAATTAATATTATACAGATAAAAACTGAAATTTCAAGAAATTTAGTAAAAATATCCATTGCGCATACCTGTTTTTCTCTTTATAATCGCAAGCGTTTTAAATAATCAAAAGGGGAAAAACAATGATTAATGCAGAAAGTATAGTTTTTATTATTTATCTTCTTTTCATGCTCGGAATCGGAATTTACTTCTTTGTAAAGTCCAAAAACGGAGGAGAGAAGGATTACTTTTTAGGCGGGCGCCAGATGGGCGCATGGGTTTCGGCTCTTTCAGCCGGCGCCTCGGATATGTCGGCATGGGTTCTGATGGGGCTTCCGGCATCTGTTTATGCGCTTGGATTAGGGCAGGCATGGATAGCAATAGGCCTTGCAATCGGATATGCGCTTTCATGGCTTTATGAGGCAGGAAGGCTCCGTAAGTTCACGATCGTTTCAAATGACTCCATAACTCTCCCGCAGTACTTAACGAACAGGTTTTTAAGCAAGAGCAAAGCGCTTCAGATTGTCTGCGCAATTATATTCCTCGTTGCTTACACGATTTATGCGGCTTCTTCAATGAAGGCCTGCGGAACCTTGTTCAATACGGTTCTCGGAGTTGATGCAAAGGTTGCAATGTACGTTGCATCTATCATCATTGTTGCTTACACATTTCTCGGAGGCTTTTCGGCAGTCTGCTGGACGGACTTCTTCCAGGGTCTTCTGATGCTTGCGGCGCTTCTGATTGCTCCTATTTTCGCTCTTATTGCTGTTAAGGCGGGCAAGGGAGCAACGGACGGGCTTGCAACTCTTCCCGACGGCTACTGGAATCTTTTTGCGGATTGGAAGCAGATAGTTTCAGGCCTCGGCTGGGGCCTCGGATATTTCGGCATGCCTCATATTATTATCCGCTTTATGTCGGTTAAGTCCGATAAAGAGCTTAAGAAGAGCGCAAAGATCGGAATTACATGGAATGTTCTGATAGTTATATTCTCAGTTGCGGCAGGCTGCATCGGGCATCTGCTCTTAGGAGATATTTCTGATAGCTCAACAGTATTCATTCAGATGGTCCGCATGATATTCCCGGCAGTTATTGCAGGAATTCTCCTCTCGGCTATATTGGCGGCATCGATGTCCACGGCTGACTCGCAGCTTCTTGCATCGGCAAGCGCTTTTGCAAGCGATGTTTACAAGCCTGTATTCCGCAAGGGTAAGGCGGGCGACAAGGAAATGCTCTGGGCAGGAAGAATAGTTGTTATCGTGATTTCAGTTGTTGCCCTTCTGATTGCATCGAATCCGAACAGCGGGTCTATTATGGGCCTTGTTGAGAATGCATGGGGCCTCTTCGGAGCGGCATTCAGCCCGGTAATTCTTCTTAGTCTTTTCTGGAAGCGCCTTAATTTTGAAGGAGCGCTGGCAGGAATTATCGCAGGAGCGGCGGTTGATGCGCTCTGGCTTATATTCCTTAGCGGAACGGGTATTTATGAGATTATCCCCGGATTTATCGCAGGACTTGCCGCAGCAGTTATCGTATCGCTGGCAACGAAGGCTCCTTCAAAAGAGGTTGAAGAGCTCTTTGATAAGGCGGTTGGATATAAGGATTAATAACAATTAATAATGAAACACCTCCGGCAATATGCCGGAGGTGTTTTTTTCACCGACTAAAGGGTAATGTAATATTATATATACGACCTGTCTATATTTACGACTGCAAAATGTTTGGGGTGTTTTTTGGGGATCATTTTCTGAATAACTTTGGCGGCTTCCTCATCAGTCATTTTGAAGTCCTGCGGGAGAACGGCATCAAAAATCAGGTTCGTATGAGTCTGGCCGGGAACCATGCGGAAATCGTGAATCGTGACGGAATCGTTTCCGAGGGCTTCTCTGACTTCGCTTCCGACGGCATCTCGCAGGGCGTTTAATTCGGGATTTGCCGAATCGATGGGGTCTAAGTGGATTGTGGCAAGACAGCCGTATTTATTCCGAAGCTCCAGCTCGGCGTTGTCTATGACGTCATGGAGCTCAAACAAATCTCCGTGCCCGTCAACCTCGGCATGAAGGGAAATGAACATGCGCCCGGGGCCGTAATCGTGGACAATAAGATCGTGAATGCCGCAGATTTCAGGATGAGCCATGACGGTTTCTTCAATTCCTTTGACGAATTCCTCATCCGGCGCCTGGCCGAGAAGCGGCGCAATAGTTTCCCTGATAGCGGAAAAGCCTGAGAAGCAGATAAATGCGGCCACTGCAAGGCCTGCCCAGCCGTCTATGTTGATTCCGAAGAAGCGGGAGATAAGCATGGAAATTAGAACTACGGCCGTGGAAACGGAGTCTGATAAAGAATCCGTGGCCGTGGCCTGCATTGTGGCGGAATTAATTTTTTTGCCGATTTTGCGGTTGTACATGCTCATGTAGAATTTGACGAGAATTGATGCAACCAATATAAGAGCCGGGAGAAGTCCGCTTTCAACAGGCGTGGGATTGATTATTTTTTCAATCGAGCTTTTGGCAAGCTCAACGCCCATGACGATTATCATGACCGAGAGAGCCAGACCTGCCAGGTATTCAATTCTTCCGTGGCCGAAGGGATGGTCAGGATCGGGTTTTCTTGAGGCGAGCTTGAAGCCGAGAAGAGATATGATTGATGAACCGGCGTCAGATAAGTTATTAAAAGCGTCGGACATGATTGCAACGGAGCCTGAAAGAGCGCCGGCAAAATATTTTCCTGCAAAGAGAAGCACATTCAGGAAAATGCCGTAAAAACCGCAAAGTGAGCCGTAAGCTGAGCGGACAGACGGGTCAGTTACGTTTTCGGGATTTTTTATAAATATTTTTGTCAGAAGCTTAAGCATTTTCGTATCCTCCGAAGTATTTGCCGGCAAAATCTATGGTTTTAACAGTGAATTCCTTTCCCCTGAGATAGTTTAATATTCCGGCATCAGTGGGGAATTCAAATATAAGCTTATAGGAATATAGCGCCTGGCCTTTTTCATCATAGTTTTTATTAAACCGCTCGGAGCCGTACTTCCCGTCTCCTAAAAGGGGGCAGCCTATATATGCCATCTGGGCTCTTATCTGATGGGTCCGGCCGGTCAGGAGTCTGCATTCAACAAGCGATAGGGGGCCTTTTGATTTAAGCGTTTTATATTCGGTAATCGCGGTTTTGGCTCCGGGCTCGGCTGATTTTTTTATGTAAACCTGATTTTTCTGTGCATCCTTGAAAAGGAAATTCTCAAGCCTTCCCGAAGGCGGATTCGGACGGCCGCGGACGGCGCAAAGGTAGTATTTTTCAATTTCGCGGTCTTTTATCTTTTCGTTGATAATCCGCAGGGCCTCGGCATTTTTTGCCGCGATGACTATTCCGCCGGTGTTCCGGTCAATTCTGTTGCAAAGAGCGGGGGCAAAGGAATTTTCGTCTTTCGGGTTCCATTCTCCGCTTTTGGCGAGGTATGCCTGAATGTTGGCTATAAGGGTGTTATAATCCCATTGGCCGGCACTGTGGCAGAGGACGCCCGGTTTTTTGTCAGCCAAAAGAATGTTTTCGTCTTCATAAATAACATTCACATGAGGATTGCCTATTTTTAAATAGGAGTTTTCCTCTTTAGGCTTTTCAAAAAACTCGTCATTGATGTATAATGACAGCACGTCCCCTTCGTTTAAACGGATATCCTTTTTTGCTCCTTTGCCGTTGACTTTAATCCGTTTGAGGCGGATATACTTCTGGAGAAGGGAGTCCGGAAGGAGCGGAACGGCTTTGCCGACGAACCTGTCTAAGCGCTGACCTGCATCATTCTTTTTTACAGTAATTTCTTTCATTATTTCGGATTATACTACTTAAAAAATCTGTTGACAAGTAACCTTGTGACTATTATAATATCAAGGCGATTGTGCGAGGAGCGGATATGCATCTTGATTTAAGAAAAGTCATTGATAATCCCGGTTCATCAGTAAGCTATGAATGCAGGCTTGATGAGGAAAGATTGAATTTTCCTTCGGTTTCGGGATATTTGTCCTCTCCGGAATCCTCGGGCCGCGTCTATAATGAGGCGGGCATCCTCAGATTAGAGGGTGAGATCAAGGCGGAAATGAAATGTATTTGTGACCGCTGCGGCGAGGAATTTGAAAGCACGAAGATTACGCCCGTTGATGCGGTTATTGCAACGGAGGAATCTGATGAAAATCCTGAGCTCTTTATTTTAGATGGTGATGAGCTGGATTTGGATGACGTGCTTTCAACATGCTTTATCCTGGATATGGAGACGAAGTTCCTCTGTAAAGAGGATTGCAAGGGGCTCTGCCCGGGATGCGGCAAAAATCTGAATTTCGGCGCATGCGAGTGCCGGAAACAAACTGATCCAAGATTTGCTGTGCTTGAGCAGCTTTTGGATAAATAAATTTTGAGCTGCTCAGAACAGCTATTAAGCAGGAGGTGTCAATATGGCAGTCCCGAAAGGAAAAGTGTCAAGACAGAGAAGAGACAAGAGAAGATCTTCCACTTGGAAGCTTGCAGTTCCCAATCTCGTAAAGTGCCCTGAGTGCGGCGCATTCGTTATGCCTCACCGCGTATGCAAGGCTTGCGGAAAGTATAACGGCCGTCAGGTTCTTACTGTTGAAGAGGAGTAAATCTTTAAAGTCAGGTCAAAGGAGGAGATTAATTTCTTCTCCTTTTTCTTTTGTCAAAGGAGCTTGAAATGCGGGCAAATACGGTAAAGTCAATAGATGAAGCGTCTCCGCTTAAAAATACGGTGAACGCGGGAGATTCGATAGTATCAATTAACGGCAACAGGATAGTGGACGTACTGGATTATAAGTTCTATGCATATGATGCCGCGCTTGATATTGTTCTGATGCGTGCCGGAGGGGAAGAATATACGGTGCATGTTGATAAGGACGAGGGAGGAGATTTGGGGCTTGATTTTGAGTCCTATCTTATGGATACGCCCCGCTCATGTGCAAATAACTGCATCTTCTGCTTTATTGATCAGCTTCCTCACGGAATGCGCCCGACGATGTATTTTAAGGATGACGATGCCAGGCTGAGCTTTTTGCTGGGGAATTATATTACTCTCACGAATTTATCTGAAAGAGAGATTCAAAGGATAATCGATCTGCACGTGAGCCCGGTGAACGTATCCGTTCACACGACGAATCCGGAGCTTAGATGCATGATGCTGCAGAACAGAAATGCGGGGGATTCTCTGGAGGTTATGAGGCGCTTTGCAAAGAGCGGGATAGTTATGAACTGCCAGGTGGTTTGCTGCCCCGGGATTAATGACGGCGATGAGCTTAAGCGGACGATGAAGGATTTATCGGAGCTTTATCCGAGCGTAAAGAGCGTCTCGGTTGTGCCGGTGGGGTTGACTGACCACCGCGAAGGGCTTTATAAGCTGACAGCCTTTACGCCGGGCAGTGCCGCGGAGGTTATTAAAACAGTAGAGAGCTTTGCCGAGGGTTGTTATAAAAAGTACGGTTCTCATATATTTTACTGCGGGGATGAGCTTTATTTAAAGGCGGATATGAAGATTCCCGGGGATGAGTATTATGAGGATTACTATCAGCTTGAAAACGGCGTCGGAATGCTGAGGCTTCTTGAAACAGAGTTTGATTCTGCGCTTAGGCTTTCCGAAAAGCCTGAAAAGCCGAGAAGATTTACTGTTGCAACGGGGCTTGCCGCGCAGCCGCTTTTTGAAAAGCTTGTTTGCAAAGTCAATGATAAATATGATACAATAAAGGGTAGTGTTTACGGAATAGTCAATGACTTTTTCGGGCATGATGTAACGGTTTCAGGGCTCATAACAGGGCAGGACCTCATAAATCAGCTTAAGGGCAGGGATTTGGGGGATTGCGTTTTGATTTCCTACAGCATGTTAAGACGGGAAGAAATGGATTTTTTGGACAGTGTTACCCTTGAGGAGGCATCAAATGCTTTGGGCGTTCCGGTTATCCCGACGGAGGCGGACGGCTTTGAGCTTCTTGATGCGATGCTTGGAGTGAAATAAAGGAAAAGAATATGTCAAGACCATTAGTTGCAATAGTCGGAAGGCCGAATGTGGGAAAGTCCATGCTTTTTAACAGACTTGCCGGGCAGAGGCTTTCAATTGTTGAGGATACGCCCGGCGTTACCCGCGACAGGCTTTATGCCACGACTGACTGGAACGGAATACAATTTGATATAGTGGATACAGGCGGAATAGAGCCGACGACCGACAGCGAGATTCTGACGTTTATGCGCGAGCAGGCTCAGATAGCTATAAATGCGGCAGACGTTATTATTCTCGTAACAGATATAAGAACGGGAGTTACGGCAGCGGATAAAGAAGTTGCCAATATGCTTAAAAGGTCAAAAAAGCCGGTAGTGCTGGCTGTTAACAAAGCCGATTCGACGGGCGCAACAGACCCTGCATTATATGAATTCTATGAGCTCGGGCTTGGCGATCCTATTGCAACGTCAGCAGTTCATGGGCACGGAACCGGAGATATCCTGGATGAATGCATTAAGTATTTTCCGAAGATTGCGGAAGAGGAAAATGAGGATGACGTTATAAAGGTTGCCGTAATAGGAAAGCCGAACGTCGGGAAATCGTCTCTTATTAACAAGATACTCGGAGAAAAGCGCGTTATTGTAAGCGACGTTGCGGGAACAACCCGCGATGCCGTAGATTCGCCTGTTGAGAATAAGTACGGAAAGTACATTTTTATCGATACGGCAGGAATCCGCAGAAAAAGTAAGGTTGAAGAAAGAATAGAAAAATTCTCCGTCATGAGAGCTCAGCTCGCAATTGAGCGGGCGGACGTCTGCCTGATTATGATAGACGGGCGCGACGGCGTTACCGAGCAGGATACTAAGATAGCGGGGCTTGCCCATGAGGCGGGAAAAGCATCAATTGTCGTTGTCAATAAATGGGACCTTGTTGAAAAGGAAACAGGCACGATGGAGAAGATGCGCAAGGATATCATGAGGGATTTATCCTTTATGAGCTATGCCCCGATTCTTTTCATATCCGCGCTTACCGGTCAGAGAACAGACAGAATATTCGAGCTTGTGAATTTCGCGAATGACCAGACTAATATGCGGATTTCAACGGGAATGTTAAATGACGTTCTGGCTGATGCTCAGGCAAGAGTTCAGCCGCCGACGGATAAGGGCCGCAGGCTGAAGATTTACTATATGACGCAGACGGGTGTAAAGCCCCCGTGCTTCGTGATATTCTGCAACAAACGCGAGCTTTTCCATTTTTCTTATCAGCGGTATATTGAAAATCAGATAAGAGCCGTGTTCGGGCTTGAGGGAACTCCCGTTAAGCTGATAATAAGGCAGAAAGGTGACAAGGAATGATAGTATACTATCTTTTGTTTTTGCTTACGGCTGCCGTGGCATATGGCCTGGGGAGTATGTCAACACTCGTCCTTGCATCAAACTTCGTATTCAGATATAACCTTTTCCGTTTGGGACGGGGGAATGATTTCCTGGCGAATTTTAAAAGGGTTTACGGTCTGAAGGGCGCTTTGGAGCTTTTTCTGGTTGAAGCCGTCAGGGATGTTATTCCTATTGTTTTCGGGGGGCTTCTTCTGGGAATTAAAGGTCACGCCGATGCAGGGAGAGCATTTGCGGGTTTTTGCCTTTGCATGGGAAGGCTGTGGCCTGTTTTTTACAATCTGAAGGGCAGCTATGCAATCCTGCCGATGGTGTTCACGGGTATTTTCCTGTCGCCGTCGCTGGGGATAGCAGTCGGATTTGTGTTCATAGCAATGCTTGCATTAACAAGGTATATGGCGATTTCGGCGCTTGTTGCGGCGCTTGCAATGGCAGTTGCTCCGCTTTTGATTATTGAGGATAAGGTGGCGTCTTATATATGCGCGTTTATCGGGGTGGCTGTTATTGTCCGTCATTTCAAGGATATTGTGAA